>PJUA01000103.1_pt1 | contig 89980 bp, 73 predicted proteins | sample 1512151 | NCBI WGS metagenome assembly PJUA01 (sample SAMN08177678, study PRJNA422409) | Soil metagenome, whole genome shotgun sequencing project. | isolation source: Soil enriched on filter paper: beechwood xylan treatment | place: USA: Madison | collected 2015-01-15 | reverse complement strand
CCGTGAGCGGTAATAGAGAAATAATTGCTCCACAAGCTATTAGCTGTATAGCTTGCAAGTGCATTGATGCCCTCGCGGCTGCGGTAAGGATCGCCCATCATATACGGCGTCAGGTTCGCGTCGTAGGATATGCGGCTGGCGATTTCGTAGAGATCCGACATATGACCGTCGATCGTCATTTTGACCTGGGTAAGCTGGTTCAGGTTGGAGCGTTCGATTTCCTGCCGCAAATTGTAGGCGGTGTTTTCGTAGATGAACAGGGTTACGCCTGTAAGCGGAACCAGAAATATAACAATGTAAGAGACCACGTATTTGATCAGCAGTCTGGACTTGTATTGATTCCAATATTTGCGAATGCCTTGAAGCAGAAGGCAACCGGTTGTTTTGAATGGCTGCTCGAAAACGCCTCTCTTTCATCTGAGTACCTAAACATTATAACGTTATATTTATTTTAATGCTAGATTGTGTTAAGCTGTTTTTGAAAATGGCAACTCCAGCTGATGTGACAATGAGAGGAGCAGGGATGGAGTGAAGGATTTTGTATTGCAGCATGTCAGGCTGCCGAGCGGCGAAAGCACGGCTATTGCGGTGGAAAACGGAATTATCGTCCATATTGGAGCTGATCTGCCGCAAGATGTCGCCGGGCCTCGGATAGACGGGAAAGGCGCTTATGTCTCCAGCGGATGGATTGATTTGCATGTGCATGCCGATGCCGATTTGAACCCTTACGGCGACGAAATCGACGAGGTAGGCATTTTGCAAGGCACGGCAACGGTTGTGGATGCGGGCAGCTGCGGAGCTGACCGGATCGGAGGTTTGTTTGAACGAAGCCGTTCCGCCAAAACAAATGTGCTTGCGCTTCTGAATATTTCGCATATCGGACTGACGCGAACCGACGAATTGTCCCGCCTGGAATGGCTGGACGAGAACCGACTAATGGATGCGGCGGAGCGCTATGCCGATTTTGTTGTTGGCTTGAAGGCGCGAATAAGCAGCAGCGTAGTGAAGGAGCAGGGGCTTGCTCCGCTTGGCCTTGCCCGCCGGTTCGCCAACCGCCTGAACCTGCCCCTTATGGTGCATATCGGCTCGGGGCCGCCCCCGATCAACGATATTTTGCCCTATTTGAGCGGCGGGGATATGATTACCCATGCGTTTAACGGCAAGGCAAACGGCCTTTTCGACCTTCAAGGCAAGCCGATTCCTGCACTCTCGGAAGCTCTTGATAGGGGCGTTTTGCTGGATGTCGGGCACGGAACGGCGAGTTTTTCGTTTAAGGTGGCGGAGCGCGCCCAAGCTTTTGGTATTACGCCGGACACCATCAGCACGGACATGTACCGGGGCAATCGGAGGAACGGACCAGTAATCAGCATGGCGCATACGCTGGACAAATTTTTGCATCTTGGCTATTCGCTGGAGGAAACGATAGAGCGGGTGACAAGCCGGCCCGCGCATTGGCTGGGAAAACCGGAGCTGGGGAGGCTTCAGGTTGGCGATGTTGCGAATTTGACTGTTTTTTGTATTCATTCCCGGCAGGTGGAGCTGAGCGATTCCGAAGGCGAAATCCGCGTGGGAACAAGACATATTAAACCGGAGGGAGTTGCCGTTAATGGGGAATACATTGCAATCTAAATACGGGCTTAAGCGGGTTGTAAACGCAAGCGGGCGTATGAGCATTCTTGGCGTATCCGCGCCAACGGATTATGTCATGGAGGCCATGAAGCAAGGCGGACAGAACTATGTGGAAATGAACGAGCTGGTCAAGCGTTCCGGCGAATACATCGCCGCTATAATGGGTGCGGCAGGAGCCGTTGTCGTCAATTCGGCCTCCAGCGGAATCGCGTTATCCGTGGCCGCTGTCGTGACTAAAGGAAACGAACGCGCCAGCCTCAGACTGCATCAGGAGCCCATTTTGAAAAACGAAATTATTATGTTCAAAGGCCATAATGTTCAATATGGAGCGCCGGTGGAAAGTATGGTTTATTTGGGCGGGGGCCGGCTGCTAGAGGCTGGTTACGCCAATGAAGGACGAGCGGAGCATCTGGAGCAGGCAATTGGAGAGCGGACGGCGGCTATCCTGTTTGTCAAATCGCATCATTGCGTCCAGAAAAACATGATTGGCGTAGCGGAGGCTGCGAAGGTCGCGCAACGCAACGGCATTCCGTTAATAGTGGATGCGGCGGCCGAGGAGGACATCCATAGCTATGTCAAGCTGGCGGATTTATGCATTTACAGCGGCTCGAAGGCGATCGAGGTGCCAACCTCCGGTATTGTGGCGGGGCGAGCGCCGCTTGTGCGGTGGGGGCAGACGCGATTGCACGGCATCGGGCGCAGCATGAAGGTGGGCAAGGAGTCGGTATTTAGCTTGCTGGCCGCGCTTGACGAATACGTCGTCAAAACGGATAAAAGCGAAGAGGAGAAACGGGAGCTGGAGCGGTTGAAAGTGCTGGAGAAGCTTCCCGGCATTTCGGTCTCCATTGTGCAGGATGAGGCGGGACGCGCTATTTACAGGGGACGGATAACCATTGACCACGCTGCAGCAGGCGTTACGGCGGCGGAGGCGAACGATCAGCTCCGTGAGGGCGATATTGCGGTGTATACCCGGGATTACGGCGTCCGCCAAGGCTACTTCGATCTTGATCCCCGTTCGCTCAAGGGCGACGATCTGGACATTATTATCGGGAGAATCCGGCAAATTGCCGGCGGCGAATAGCTTAAGAGCCCAGGAGCCTAAGAGCCTAGGTGCTCAAAAGCTGAATGGCCCGATGGTTCAGAGAACAATGGCTCAATAGTTCAAAGGCTGAATGACTCAGAGCTCAGTAGCTCCATGTCTGAATAGCTCAAGAATTTGTTGCGGACAAAGATGACCGTTACAAGCTGCTTTTAACGGTAATTCAGTTTGTAGTGGACATAAACGTCCGTAGCTCCTCTAAATCCGGCCCGTAAGCGCTATTTTGGAGCTGTAAAGGACACGGGTGACCGTTGTTCAAGGGAAAACCATCTTTTTCGGGCTGTAACGGTCATGAATGACCGTCAAAAGACAGAACATGCCAAGAGGAAACATGAAGACTATAGAAAACATGAGGACTAAATAAACAAACGCAGGAGGGGTAAAGCATGAGTATGTCCAGAATGGAAAAAAGGCTGTACAAAAATAGAGCGGCGCTTAACGTGCTGACCGGTACAATGGATAACGCAGTGCAGATTTTTGAGGCGGCGGAGGGCCATGTCGTGGTGGGGGTGCTCTCCAAAAATTACAAGAGCGCCGATAAAGCCGCAGAAGCGATGACGGCTTACGGGACTCATATAGAGGACGCGGTGTCGATCGGTCTTGGCGCAGGCGATAACCGCCAAGCAACTGTTGTTGCCGAAATCGTCCGTCAATACGAAGGCGCGCATATCAATCAGATTTTCCCTGCCGTGGGAGCAACCCGCGCCAATCTGGGTGAGAGGGACGGCTGGATCAACGCCCTGGTTTCGCCATGCGGCAAACCCGGCTATGTCAATATCTCGACGGGCGTATATAGCGCTCAACTGGAGCAAAAAGCGATTGTGCCTGTAGAAGCAGCGATTGCGCTGGTGCGCGATATGGGCGGCAATGCCCTCAAATATTTCCCGATGCAAGGACTTGCTTGTGAGGAGGAATACCGCGCTGTGGCCGAAGCTTGCGGCAAAGCGGGTTTTGCATTGGAGCCAACGGGCGGAATTGATCTCCAAAACTTCTCGGAAATCCTTGAAATTGCATTGGCGGCGGGAGTTCCGCAGGTCATACCTCATGTATACACCTCCATTATTGACAAGGAAACAGGCGATACGCGTCCCGGACAGGTTCGTGAGCTGTATGCGGAGCTGTGCCGGCTGGTAGACAAATATGAGTAGAATCGCGGCCTTTGGCGAAGTGATGATGCGGCTGGAGGTTCCGGGCTACAGCACGCTGGCGCAGGAAAACCGGCTGGCGTATTCCTTTTCCGGCAGCGGCGTAAATGTGTTGTCGGCCATGTCCAGATATGGACATGATGTTTTTCTGCTGTCCGCATTGCCCGATAATTCGCTTGGGGAAGCGGCTCTTGCCAATTTACGGAGGCTGGGCTTGTCCACGCGGCATATCAAGCGTTCCGGTCAATACATTGGTATGTACGTGCTGGAAAAAGGCTTTGGCGCGCGAGCCAGCAAAGTAACGTACAATGACCGTCAGGGAAGCAGCTTCAATACGGCCGAATTTTCAGACGAGCAGCTTGAAGCGGCGGTTGCGGACGCGGACGTCATTCATTTTTGCGGCATTGCGTTGGCGATGAACGACCGGGTACGGGGCAATATGCTGCGGCTGGCGGAAGAAGCCGGGCGTCAAGGGAAAATGATTGTTTTTGATTGTAATTATCGTCCTTCGCTTTGGGGAGAAAACGGCTATGAACGGGCAAAGCCATATTTTCAGCAGCTCCTTGGGCTGGCGGATGTTGTTCTGATGAACGAAAAGGACGCGATCGGCGTATTGGGCATGTCTACGGCCCGGGAGAGCCGGGAGGAGCAATTGGAGGAGTTGATTCCGGCAGTGGCGAAGCAATATAACATCCGGGCAATTGCCGGCACGCACCGCCGGGTGAACGGCGATAACACGCATTGCCTCAAGGGTTTTCTCTATAGCGGCAATCGGCTCGTATGGGGCAAGGAGCGAAGCTTCCTCGTTTATGACCGGGTCGGGGCGGGAGACGCTTACGCCAGCGGCATAATAGACGGCCTTCTCAGGGAGCTTGCGCCGGAGCAGATAGTGGAGTTTGCCAGCTCCGCTGCCAGGCTTGCGCATACAATTCCGGGCGATACGCCAATGTCGAGCCGCGAGGATGTTGTAAAAGCGATGAGCTACGAGACTGGAGACGTAGAAAGGTAGGGGACGATTGTTGCCTATTACTCGAAAGAATGGTCCGCTTTATTTGCAGATCAAAAAAATTATAAAGGACAGGATTTTGCACGGCATTTATCCGCTCGGAACGAACATTCCCCCGGAGCCTCAGCTGGAGCAGGAATTTCAGGTGAGCAAAATGACGGTGCGCAACGCCATCCGAGAGCTGGCCGACGAAGGGTACGTGGAGAAAAAAAGCGGAGTGGGAACCATCGTTTTGCGCAATACGTCAACCTCGAGGCTATCCAAGGGCAAACGGTTTACGGAGCTGCTTGTGGAGCAAGGCCATCGGATGGAGAAGACTTTGCTGGGCGCAGGAATGTTGGGTACCGCTTCCCGGCCGGAGTTGTCGGAGTTGTTTGGACCAAGCTGCCTGCGTGTCGAACGCCTTTATTTGCTGGACGACAAGCCGTATATTCATTTTCGCCATTACTTGACGCCAACTGCCGATCTGACGCAGGCGGGAGCCCTGGATGCAAGCGCGGGAAACTCCATTTCCTCGCTATATGAATGGCTGGAGGACCAGCACTTTACGCTGGAAAGCTTCCGCGACCGCTTTCTGGTAGAAGCGGCGGACGCTGAAACCGCCGCCTTGCTGGATTTGGTTGAAGGAACGCCCGTCCTTAAGCGGCTTCGCTGCTCCTATGACGGCGGAGGGGCATTGATCGAATATAGCGTAGGCATCTATAATACACAGCTCCATCCTTACCTCGTCAGCTACGACGCCTGAATCCATAATCCTTTGTTTACATTTATATGAGGCGCCTAAAGCCGGCTTCCGCAAAATGCGGAGGCCGGTTTCTTTTGTATTCTGCCGGTCGCGAAGGTTTAAATTGCAAAAAAGAGATAACCATAATAAATAGCTGGAGGAATAGGTTAAGGGAATAGAGAATAGAAAAGAGGGATCGATAGTGACAAAGCTAGAACCGCTGTGGCGGGATGAGGTGAAGCTGCAGAGTTTTCCTGCATTAGAAGGCGACCAGAATGTCGATGTAGTCATTGTTGGCGGAGGCATAACGGGCATCACAACAGCCTATCTGTTAGTCAAGGAAGGGCTGAAGGTTGCTTTGCTGGAAGCGGATAAGCTGCTTAACGGTACAACAGGCCATACAACGGCGAAAATATCGGCTCAGCATGATTTAATCTATGACGAATTCATTAGTCATTTTGGCAAAAGCGCGGCCAGGCTTTATTATGAAGCGGCCATTGGAGCCTTGGATATCATTAAGAGGCTGGTAGACGAGCATGAGATCAGCTGTCATTATGAGGCGCAAGACGCCTATTTGTATGCGACTGCCGAGCAGTCCTTGACCAAGCTAAAGAAGGAGCTTGCCGCTTATGAGAAGCTGAACATCAAAGGCGAGCTGGTTGCGGACATCCCTTTTGATATCAAAGTTCAGGGCGCTTTAAAAATGAGCGGGCAGGCACAGTTCCACCCTCTGCAATATTTGACCCGATTAGTCCAAGCCATTGCGGATGGCGGCAGCTTCATCTATGAACACACAACAGCGGTCAACATTAAAGACGCGGGGGATAAAAAGGCCGTTTTAACACTAAACGGCTCCCGGGTGACGGGCAATTATGTCATTGCCTGCTCGCACTTTCCCTTTTATGAAGGGACAGGGTTATATTCGGCCCGGCTGCATGCGGACCGCTCCTACGTTCTTGCCTGCACGACAAAAATGAACTATCCCGGGGGCATGTATTTGAGCGTTGATCAACCGGTTCGCTCCATTCGCTCCGCTATGCTGAACGGCGAGCAAGTGGTGCTGATCGGGGGCGAAAGCCATAAGGCGGGGCAAGGACAGGATACCCGTCTTCATTATGAGGCGCTGAGTCTATTCGGACGGGACGCGCTGGAAGTGGAGAAGGTGCTCTACCGCTGGTCAACCCAGGATTTGATTACGCTGGACAAGCTGCCGTACGTTGGACCGATTACGGCTTCTGAATCGCAGGTGCTGATTGCAACGGGTTACCGCAAATGGGGGATGACCAACGGAACGGCAGCTGCAAACCTGCTTAAGGATATTGTGCTGGAGCGGAGGAATCCTTATCGAGAGCTGTACGCGCCCTCCAGGTTTAATGCAGATCCCAGCTTAAAGACGTTTCTGATGGAGAACGCAAATGTGGTCAAGCATTTGATCAAGGGAAAGCTTGAAATGCCGGATCAGGAGCTCGAGGATTTGTCTAACGATCAAGGGGCCGTAGTCACTATCGGCGGCGAACGTAAAGGCGCCTACAGAGACAAGGAAGGCTGCTTGCATATTGTAGATACAACCTGTACGCATGTGGGCTGCGAAGTAAACTGGAATGCCGGGGACCGCACATGGGATTGCCCTTGCCACGGCTCCAGATTTACCTATACGGGAGAAGTGCTTGAAGGTCCTGCGGAAAAGCCGCTGCAAAAACATCATCATGATATGCTGGACAATTTCATCAGTCCCAATTCCGGTTATTAGAATACACGATAGTACAAGACGGTATTTCATGCAAAAAACACACTTTGTTCATCTATTCTTCATGCGAAGGATAGGAAACGATGGTATTCTTTAAAACAAGGAGTATATAATAATCATTATAAAAGGTTAATGATTCTCAAGTGTGCTTCTTGCCAAATAAAAAAACTCTGGGAGGAATTTCAACTATGTCTCTGATTGGAACAGAAGTTAAACCGTTTAAGGCTTCCGCGTACCACAATGGCAAGTTTATCGAAGTTACTGAAGAAAATTTCAAAGGCAAATGGAGCGTGGTTTGTTTCTATCCAGCCGACTTTACCTTTGTTTGCCCAACCGAGCTTGGCGACCTGCAGGATCAATATGAAACATTGAAATCGCTGGGAGTAGAAGTGTATTCCGTATCGACTGACACTCACTTTACACATAAAGCATGGCATGACAGCTCCGAAACGATCGGAAAAATCACTTACATTATGATCGGAGACCCGTCGCACGTGATTTCCCGCAACTTTGATGTATTGATTGAAGCGGACGGCATGGCTGACCGCGGCACGTTCATCATCGACCCTGACGGCGTAATCCAAACGGTAGAAATCAATGCAGGCGGCATCGGCCGCGATGCCAGCACGCTTGTTAACAAAATCAAAGCGGCACAATATGTTCGTACGAATCCAGGCGAGGTTTGCCCTGCCAAATGGCAAGAAGGTTCACAAACCTTGAAACCGGGTCTTGATCTTGTAGGCAAAATCTAAAGGGGGGCTTTACAGTGTTGGATGCGGATATCAAACAACAACTCGACCAATACCTTCAGCTCCTGGAAGGCGATGTGCTGATCAAAGCCAGCGCGTCGCCCGACGATTCCGTATCCAAGGACATGCTGGCTCTGCTTGATGAGCTGGCCGGCATGTCCCCCCGTATTACGGTTGAGCAAGCTCAATTGGAAAGAACGCCGAGCTTTAGCGTTAACCGGGTGGGAGAAGATACGGGGATTGTATTCGCCGGCATTCCGCTCGGACACGAGTTTACATCACTCGTTCTGGCGCTGCTTCAGGTGAGCGGTCGAGCTCCGAAGGTAGATCAAAGCGTTATTGATGAAATCAAAAGCATTAAAGGCAATTATACCTTTGAATCCTATATCAGTTTAACGTGTCATAACTGTCCGGACGTTGTTCAGGCGCTTAATTTGATGAGCCTGCTTAATCCCGGAATCTCACATACGATGATCGACGGAGCCGCTTTTAAGGATGAAGTCGAAAGCAAAGAAATTATGGCAGTGCCAACCGTTTATCTGAACGGCGAGTTTTTCGGCAGCGGCCGTATGACCATTGAAGAAATTATCGCCAAGCTCGTTGACGCTCCGGATGCTTCCGTATTTTCGGATAAAGAGCCGTTTGACGTATTGGTAATCGGCGGCGGTCCGGCAGGCGCAAGCTCCGCGATCTATGCGGCTCGCAAAGGGATTCGCACCGGTATCGTTGCGGAACGTTTCGGCGGCCAGGTCATGGATACCGTCGGCATTGAAAACTTTATCAGCGTCAAATATACCGAAGGCGCCAAACTTGCGGCAAGCCTTGAAGAGCATGTGAAGGAATACAATGTAGACGTAATGAAGCTTCAGCGGGCCAAACGCCTGGAGAAAAAGGAGCTTATCGAGGTAGAGCTGGAGAACGGCGCAGTTCTTAAGAGCAAAACGGTTATTTTGTCTACCGGCGCTCGCTGGCGCAATGTCGGCGTTCCGGGCGAGGCGGAATTTAAAAATAAAGGCGTTGCTTATTGCCCTCACTGCGACGGTCCGCTGTTTGCGGGCAAACACGTTGCGGTAATCGGAGGAGGCAACTCCGGCATCGAAGCGGCAATCGACTTGGCTGGCATTGTCAGCCATGTGACGGTTCTGGAATATATGCCTGAGCTGAAAGCGGATCTTGTGCTGCAAAAACGGCTGTTTAGCCTTCCCAACGTGACCGTTCTGACGAACGTTCAGACGAAGGAAATTACCGGCACCGATAAGGTCAACGGAATTTCGTATACGGAGCGCGATAGCGGAGAAGTGAAGCATGTCGAGCTGCAAGGTGTATTTGTGCAGATTGGTCTCGTTCCCAACACGGAATGGCTTGGAGACGCTGTTGAGCGTACTCGTATGGGCGAAATCGTGGTGGACCAGCGCGGAGCAACCAGCTTGCCAGGCGTTTATGCCGCAGGCGATTGCACGAACAGTCCATTTAAGCAAATCATTATTTCAATGGGCTCCGGCGCTACAGCCGCGCTAGGCGCTTTTGATTATCTAATTCGTAACTAAGAGGTTTGAAGGGTGAATAACCCCTTGAGCCATCACAATAGTGCCTCGGAGGTCCGATGGATGCCGGTTAAACCCTTTGGCGCAGCTAGCTGCGCAACGCGAATACGTCGAAAGGGCCGGTTATTCACAGAACCTTCGGGGCTATTTTTGGCCCGAGAGTGCTTTTATACGATCATTCACACAATATATGTCGTGGTGTGCTGCCATTGACCACACTTTGTACGAAGCATCGTATAAAACAAAATGATTATTGCCTCAATTCCTAATTTTTGTATGATTAAACGTACAAATTCACCGGTATTTCCCTCCAAAAACCTCCTTTTATATGAAAATTCATACAAAAAGACCACAAGCAATTTCAAGCAATTCAACGTATCATCACAATGCATCGCACCGTATCGTCTCGTTTCACGACGTGTCACAATGCATCACAACATATCGTCATATTAACGTATCTTATTAGACGCACAACAGACGACTACTGGTCCTGCTTCCTTTTAATTAGAGGAGCAAAGGTTTATAAGAACTTTCTTGGAAGAAGCACCGCCTTTTGTGACAAATTGAGGAATGAGCATTTTTGTCGTATCTTTTTCGTACATTTATGACAACGGTATGTATAATAAAGAAGATGCAAGTTGAAAGTGGTGCATGATGATGAAGAGGAGGCTCCATCCTGAACGACTACTCTGTTTTTAATGAACTTACAACAGCCTTTCCCCATATGAAAATTTATAGCAATGAAGAGATGAAGGATCGCACCTTTATCAAGGTTGGCGGAAAAGCCGACTACTATGTGCAGCCATCCACTTTGGATGAAGCCGCCGGGGTGGTCAAATATGCCCATGATAAGGGGATTCCACTGACGGTGCTGGGCTTTGGCAGCAATGTCATTATTCGCGATAGCGGCATTCGAGGCATCGTGCTGAATATGAATCTTTTGAATGCGATTGAGGTCCACGAACAAGAAATTATGGCGGAATGCGGCGCAAGCTTTATTGATGTGTCGCGTAAGGCAAGAGATTATTCCTTATCCGGCCTGGAGTTTGCTTGCGGCATTCCCGGAAGCGTCGGCGGGGCTTTAATGATGAATGCGGGTGCATACGGCGGCGAGGTTTCTTTTGTGCTGAAGCAAGCAACCATATTGACCAGAACCGGGGAAATGAAGGTTTTGGACGATACCCAATTTCAGTTCGGCTACCGCTCCAGCATTTTTGAGAGGGAAGGCTATATTGTGCTGAATGCCGTTTTCAGGCTGGAGAAAGGCGAACTGGCGGACATCCAAGGGAAAATGGATCACTTCACCTTTCTCCGTGAAGATAAGCAGCCGCTTGAATATCCGTCATGCGGTAGCGTGTTCAAGCGCCCTCCCAACATGTTCGCTGGCAAGCTGATTGCCGATAGCGGACTGCAGGGGCTCAGGATTGGAGGCGCGGAGGTTTCAACCAAACATGCCGGATTTATTGTTAACATCGACAACGCAACCTCAACCGATTACCTGGCATTGATTGAGCACGTTAAAAAAACGGTAAAAGAAAAATTTGACGTCGAGCTTGAAACGGAAGTGAAGATAATTGGCGATCCCGCGACGGATCGAAGCAGCCGAGAACCAACCTAACCGGCAGCTGTTATTGCTTGCAACGTTAGAGAGTTTAATAATATAAAAAGGTGCAAAAACCCCGTGCTGCAAACAAAGCACGGGGTTTTTGCGCTCATTATGCAAGTTCCTGTTTTGAACATAAGAGATGGAAATCATCATAGTTGTCTATTTTAATGTACATAATGTAATCTATAATTGACATAATGTAAGGTGCGATGCTACGATGTGTTGGAAGGGAGGAGCATTATGAAAAATAAAAAAATGAAAATTGCAAGAGCCGAAGCCGACTTGTCACAGGAGCGATTGGCGGAGATCGTTGGAGTGACCAGGCAAACGATCAATTTAATTGAATCCGGGAGTTATAACCCGAGTCTCAAGCTGTGCATGGATATATGCAAGGCGCTAAATAAAACATTAAACGATTTATTTTGGGAGGAATGACGATGAAAGGCGAAAGGTCTATTAAAGAAGCAAAAACGATTTTGGCAGTTACTCTGCTTGGCGGAATACTCCTGCTCGCGGCGGGGTTCATTTTTATGGAGATGAATTCCATTCTGTTTTCCAGCCACAAGGCGCTGATGGCGTTGTCGCTTTTACCCTTCAGCATGGCGTTTGTATCCTTCCTGAAGCTGTCAAGATTGAAGAACGCCCCGCACAAAATGAAAAAAACGATTATTGCCGAAAATGATGAACGGCTGGTTGCCTTAAAAAATGAGGCTGATGCAGGGACATTAAAGCTGCTTCAGGGCATATTGTTTTTGGCTTATTTTGGATATACTTTTATTTTTCCCGAGGAGGTTTTTGCGTCGGCTGGCTGGTGGACATTATTGGTTCTGCTGCTTGTTTCGTTGTTTGCGCAAAGCCTGCTGCGTCATCGGCTGAGCAAAAGTCAAGCCAGTGCCGAGTGACAGGGACGCCACCAGACGTATTTTTGCAATCCTCGTGGACGGTAATGTTCATTGACAGACCTGAACAATCAAGGCTTTAATGGAGTTACTGTGTTTGAGCACGTACAATAGGGAGGTTAAAAAGTGATTTTAACAGAAGGCAATCCGGAAAACGTATTTATGTCGCCACAAAAGATCAAGCATGCAAAAGAGACGGCGGCCCAATGGGTTACGGACGGAAAGCTTCCCGCCTTGGCTGTTTTTGCCGCACGAAGAGGTACGGTTGTGTTGCAGGAGGCATACGGAAAAGCGGCTTACGGAGGAGAAGCCCCCTTAAAGCTGGATACGTTGTTCCCGCTGGCCTCCATCAGCAAAGCCATTACCGCAACTGCCGCCATGATTCTGGTGGATGAAGGCAAGCTGGGACTAAACCGCTCCGTTTCGTATTATATTCCCGAGTTTGTTGGCGAAGGGAAAAGCAATGTTGCTGTTCATCACTTGCTGACTCATACGTCGGGAATGAGCGGCGAAACCGTCCATGCCCATGTAAGTAAGAAAAAGGGCAGCGTCGTTATTCCGCCTCCTACGCCTGGACAAAATCCCGACATTCATGAATATCTGTATTTGAGCTACGATGCGCCGCTCTGGAAAAATCCCGGCACGGAAATGTCGTATTGCGGATATGGTTATGATTTGTTGAGCGAAATCATTAGCCGTATTACCGGGCAATCTCTGGACGATTTTACAAGAGAAAGGATTTTTGAGCCGCTGGGCATGAAGGATACCTATTTTGTTGTCCCGGAATCGAAATATGACAGAGTCGTTCAGCGTAACCCCGACGGACCGGATCAATGGGCGGGAACCCCTCGGCATTTGGCTTCCCCATCCGCTTCAAGCGGAGCATATTCAACTGTTTTGGATATAGCGGTATTTGCCCAGATGTATCTGAACAAGGGCGTTTATGGCAATGTCCGAATTTTGAGCAAGGCTTCTGTTGAAACGATGACCCGAAACCAGATTCCCGGCGTTGCGGCAAGATGGGGAGATCAGTTTTTCTCCGAAGCCTCGTGGGGTCTTGGCTGGAGCATTCAAGGCAATAAACGGGATGAATACGGCTCCTTGTGTTCACCACAAACCTTTTCCCATGGCGGCGCAGGCGGCACCTTTCTGTGGGTAGACCCCGTGAGGGAAGTGGTTGGCGTATATTTCTCCGTTTACAGCCACTACACCGACTGCGGCACGGACTTGTACAGCAATATGATTATGTCAGCTATTGAGGATTAACTGGCTATCGGTCAGGGAGAGTACGCAGAAATAGGACATTGGAAGCTGGCCCGGATGGTGTACGGGCCGGCTTTTATTGCCTTCGCTTGCAATAGCCATCGGTTGGCGTGTTAACCAACGATATTGTCTTTTAAGAAATGAATCAGCCAGTCTGTTAATTGCCGCTGCGAGCTCCCGATAAATCGGTCGGCATGGTATACCAGCTCAAGCCGTCGCACCGGAGCCGGTTCTGTGATTGGAATACGGGTGATCCGATAGCGTTCCGGGTGTTGCCTGAGCAGCCCTCTTGGCTGTATCGTCGCTCCTACACCAGCGGAAACCAGCTGCAGCAGCGAATTGGCGGAGCTTGTCTCCATGACAGTTGTCAGCTCAACCCTTGCATTAACACATACCTCGTCAATTAAATCCCGCCCCAAATATCCTTTTGGATACATCACCAGCGCCTGACCCTCTAATTCCGCAAGGGATATTTCCTTCCTGCCAGCAAGCTCGCTGTCAGAATGAACAAACAGATGATATGGCTCCGAGCCAAGCGGCTCTTGAACCAACCGCTTATCAAGTGAGCCCTGAAGGCCAATTCCGATGTCCACCTTGTGGCCAAGCACCTCTTCATGAACCTGGATGGTGGAGATGACTTTAAGCCCGATATCGGGAAATTTCTGCTTGAATTGAACGAACAGCGGTACAAGCTGAAAGTCCAGGTCGGAAGGAAGAACTGCGAGTGAAACAGTGCCTCGTTGTCCCGACAGCAATTCCTTGATCGCGCTGCGGGCATCCCTTTCAGCTTGCAGCATTTTGACCGCGTAATGATGCAGGAGCCTGCCGGCCTCAGTAACGGCGACCTTTTTGCCAATGCGATCAAATAACGGTGCGCCCAGCTCTGCTTCAAGCAATCGGATTTGCTGGCTTAAGGTTGGCTGGGAAATCCCCAGACTTTCCGCTGCCTTTGTAAAATGAAGCTGTTCATAAACGGCCATAAAGTAGCTAATATTACGGGTATCCATATAACGGCTCACCTCACGTCATCGATAGTGTTTTACTATTATAATCATACAAACTATAGGATTGATCAATGAAAAAAGAATGACTATACTTGATTAAACACTATTAACAACTAGGGCGTGTCTGAATACTCCGAGGGGAGTAGATTGTGCCGAATTTCCGTTCTATGCAAGGAAGTTTTGCGCAGGCTTACCGGGGTAAGTTAAGCAAAACTGACAAAGCAGGGGGCGGAAAGGCGGTGCAAGATGACCTTGAGCGGGTTTTCAGACACGCCCTGGAGAAGGAGGCAGCACCTATGAAAAAGTATTATTTATTGCTGGCCATTTTTATCGCATCCTTAAATCTAAGACCGCTCATTACCTCTGTTGCCCCTTTGCTTGAAACACTTCAAGCTCAATTGCATATGAACGGCTTAACGGCAAGCCTGCTCACGACCCTGCCTGTTATTTGCATGGGCATTTTTGCTCCCGTGGCGACGGTTTTGCGCAATAGGATAGGCCTTGAACGAACCATTTTTATGTCGTTGCTGCTCATAACGGCAGCTACCGCGCTGCGCGGAGTTATGGGCTCGGTGTTTATTTTGGTGGTCAGCGCTTTGGCTGGAGGCATTGGCATTAGCGTGGCAGGGCCGTTATTATCCGCTTTTATTAAAAAGTACTTCCCGACCAAACCTGGAATCGTCAGCATTTATTCCGCATCCATGGTTGCCGGAGCGGCATTGGCCTCTGCCTTTACGATACCCCTTTACCACGCGAGTCAAAACAGCATGACCTTTACGTTGGCCTTTTGGGCGATATTCGGCGTTGCGGCTTTAATCATATGGTCGGTGTTATTACGGAACAAGGCGGGAGAAAGGGGGCAGGCACGCTCTCCGTTTCCTCTTCGAAACAAACGAGCGATCCTGTTAACATTATTTTTCGGCTTAATGGCCAGCTTATTTTATTCCGTAACGGCATGGCTTTCCCCGATTGCGCATAGCTTCGGATACAGCGCAGCAAGCGCGGCGATGCTGCTTACCGTTTTCACCATCATTCAAATTCCCGTATCGCTGATTATACCGTTTTTAGTCGCGAAATCCGGCAATCGCAGATTTTATCTTGTCCTTTGCAGCATGTTCGAGCTGGCGGGCCTTGTTATGCTGCTGCTTCACATGCCGATGCTGGCGGCGGTAATCTGTCTTGGCATCGGGGCAGGCGGATTATTCCCGCTGGCGCTTATGCTGCCGATCGTGGAAACCAGCACCTCGGAGGAGGCGGGAACCTGGTCCGCCATGTCCCAATGCGGAGGGTATGTGATCGGCGCAATGGGACCGCTCCTTATTGGCGTCATTTACGATATAAGCGGCAGCTTTTTACCCGCGCTGCTTGCGATGCTTGTCCTTGTGGTTGTCATGATTGGCGTACAATTGCTCATAACCAGCACCAAAAAAGAGGTCCAAGTAAATGGGTAAAGTCAAACCCATGTATGTGAATCTTTAAGCAACGCATATATCGTGATGGAGTAAAGCAAAACGCATATGAGTAATCTCAAAAGCTGAACGCGTATAAGTGAAGTAGTAAAACTGAACGCATATTGTACGATGTTTCCTACAAAAGCTAGGCGCATGTGGGCGTTTCTAGCGATTATGTACGATGAATCATACAAATAGTGCAAACATGGACGTGAGTAACCTGATTTTGCACGATGAATCATATAAAAGTACAGTCTCAGGCTTTTGTTTCTTAAGTTTTGTACGATTAAACGTACAGCGTGAATTCCTTTCATAGCTAAAGGACCTATTGTATGGAATATCGTAAAAATACTTAGCGCCTTGATCGTAAGAGAGAGCATGCTCTCTCCCGATCAAGGTTTTTTTGCTGCCGGAAATTTTCTCCGCCAAAAGGGGGAACGGCGATCTTTGTCGAATTTAGGGAGAGTGCAGTTGTAACGAGTTATTATTTGCAGTTCTCGCATTAAGCAACGTGCGGGGCTTGCACCAACAAGACTTGCGGATTATAGACGGAGGTAATATAGATGAAGACGAGGCGCGTCAAAATTGTGGGGACCGGAAAATATATGCCGAGTCGAATAGTAACGGATGTGGAAATGGACAGCTTGTTAAATACGCCAAAGGGCTGGGTTCTCAAAACAACCGATGTGGCTTCCCGCCACTTTGCAACGGGGCATGAGACGGCCTCCTACATGGGGGCCAGGGCGGCCGAGGAGGCCTTAAAGGCAGCAGGGCTTACCCTTGCGGATATTGATTGTCTGGTTTGTGCAAGCGGGACGAGGGAACAGAGCTTGCCCAGTACGGCATCGCTTATTCAGAAGCAGCTAGGGGAGGCCATGTCCGGCGTGCCGGCATTTGACATTGATGCGACCTGCCTCAGCTTTCTAGCGGGACTGGATATGATGTCTTATTTGGTCGACGCGGGGCGTTACCGGCATGTGCTGCTGGTTTCCAGCGAAATTGCATCCGTCGGCTTGAATTGGAAGGAGAAGGAGAGCGCCGCTTTGTTTGGAGACGGCGCGGCGGCGGTTATAATTGGCCCCTCCCGCGAGGAAGAGGCTTCTGTTATCGTGGCTTCATCCATAAAAACATACAGTGAGGGCGCAGGCTTATCGGAGATTCGCGGCGGCGGTACGAGGATACATCCCCGCGAGTATAATGCCGAGACGGCTGACGACTTCCTTTTTTATATGAACGGACAGGCTATTTTCAAAATGGCCTCCAAGCTGCTTCCTGGCTTTGTGGACGAGCTTCTGGCGTTCAGCGGCTGGCGGATGGAGGACTTTGCCGCGGTTGTTCCCCATCAGGGAAGCGCCATGGCGATGCGGCTGATGCGGAAAAAGCTGGGCATATCCGGCGAGCAGCTGGTTTATATTACGCCGAATCACGGCAACACGATTGCCGCCTCCATCCCGATGGGACTGCACGAAGGCGTGAGGCAGGGAAAGATCAAGCGGGGAGACCGTGTGTTAATTCTAGGCACGGCGGCTGGATTGTCGCTGGGAGGGATCACTTTTGTCTACTGAGGATTTGCTGGCTGCAGGGAAGCTGGCCGGCGGCAGGGGATTGACGGTTCTGCTGACGGGAGGCCGGGCGCCTTGCACGCTGGAGCTGGCGCGCTCCTTCCATAAGGCAGGACACCGCGTGCTTGTGGCTGAAAGCGCACGGTACCATTTATGCCGCGTCTCGCGGGCAGTGGACCGCTCCTTTCTCGTCCCGGCTCCCAATGCCGACCGTGAGCGTTTCCTGCAAGTCATCGAGGATATCGTGACGGAGGAGCGGGTGGATATGCTGATCCCGACCTGCGAGGAAATTTTTTTCGTAGCAAAAGGGCTGGAACGGCTTTCACGCCATTGCAAGGTATGGTGTCCGCCATCGGAGCAGTTAAGCCAGCTGCATGACAAGTGGAGGTTTGCAGGGCTGGCGAGCTCATTAGGGTTGCAGGTTCCGCAATCCAGGCTGATTCAAACGCCGCAGGAGCTCCTTGCGCTGGGGCAGGAGGACCTTGCCCAAAACATGGTCCTTAAGCCGGTTTATTCGCGCTTTGCATCCCGTGTCCACTTTTTGAATAAACGGGATTCCGAGGCCAAAAAGGAGACCATGCTGCAGGAGACTATGCTGCGAAAAGCGGCGGCTTCCGTATCCCCCGAAACGCCTTGGATCGCTCAGCGCCGAGTGGACGGACGCCATCTCAGCACCTATAGCGTTGCGCATGAAGGAAGCTTGCTTGCGCATGCCGCATATCCTTGCCGTTACCGGCTTGGACCCGGGGCGACGGTTTATTTTGAGCCGGTGGAGCATAAGGCTTCACTGGAATGGGTGTCGCTGTTTGTCCGCGCTACCGGCTTTTCGGGGCAAATCGCCTTTGACTTTATTGAAGAGGAAGGCGGGGCGCTATACGCACTGGAATGCAATCCGCGGGCGACAAGCGGCATTCATCTGTTTAGCGGCGGCAGACTGCTGGAAGCATTCCTGTCGCCCGACAAGCTTCGGGCTTCGGAAGTAATCATTGCTCCCGATCGCTCCGCCAGCATGTTGACGGTTGGCATGCTGGCCGCTGCTGCCGGGAACCTCCGAAGCTGGAGCGCGCTGCGGGACTGGTTTGGAGCCTTGCGCTCTGGGCGCGATGTTGTTTTCCGGCGTGGAGACTTTAGGCCGGGGCTGGAGCAGGCAGGCGTATTGCTGGAGGCGTGGCGGATCAGCCGCAAGAAGGGGCTTACGCTGAGTCAAGCGACAACAATGGATATCGAATGGAATGGTGAAGCATGAAAAAGGCTTTGGTAACCGGCGCTACCGGCTTTTTGGGCTGGCATGCCTGCATGGCGCTCCAATCGCGAGGCTGGACAGTGACAGGTCTGGGTAGAAACCCGACAGCCGGGGCAAAGCTGGAGGCGCAAGGAGTGTTATTTGTCCATGGTGATTTGCGCGATGAAGGGGCCGTTTCCCGTGCCTGCTCCGGACAAGATGCCGTTTTTCACTGCGGCGCCTTGTCGTCGCCTTGGGGGCGGTATCGCGAGTTTCATGATATTAATGTGGATGGAACCAGGCATGTCGTCCAGGGCTGTCAAAGGCATGACGTCAAACGGTTGATCCATATTTCAACGCCAAGCATCTATTTCGACCATACCCGTGATCGCCTTAACGTTGCGGAAAATGCCTTGCTGCCAGCAAAGCAGGCAAATGCTTATGCGGCAACCAAATTGATTGCGGAGGAGGTAGTTTTCGGCTCCTTGCAAAATGGCCAAGAGGGGCTTATTCTTCGCCCCCGCGCCATCTTTGGACCGCTGGATTCAGCCCTGCTTCCCCGGCTGATGCGGGCCAACGAAACCAGTGGAGTGCCGTTGTTTCGTAGAGGAGATGTATGGCTGGATTTGACTTATGTAGACAATGTGGTGGAGGCTATGCTGCTTGGCTGGGAAGCGCCGTCTGAGGCGCTTGGTCAGGCTTACAATATAACAAACGGCGAGCCGTCCAGGCTCGGCGACGTGCTTGCGGAGTTGTTCGGGATGCTGGGAGTGCGGCTGAATACGAGAGAAATCCCTTATCCCGTCGCTTTTGGCGCTGCGGCGCTCATGGAGTGGAGTCATCGCCTGCTTCCTTTTTTGGGCGAACCCAGGCTGACCCGCTACTCCGTCGGCGTATTGGCCAGAAGCCAGACGCTTGATATCACAAAAGCGCGGCAGCAGCTCGGATATGCTCCCCGGATAAGTCTGCACGAAGGGCTAAAACGTTTTGCCGAGTGGTGGAGCGCTGGCGGGCAATAGAAGGTATGTTCAAAACTAATAAATTGGTGGCGTCTAATATGACAGTAACAACTTCACAAATCGTATCGGACGGCGGTAGAATGACTTCTACTTCGGAATGGGGTCATCAAGAAGCAGGCCGAAACGTGCCAGGCAGCAGCTCGCCGGAGGCAGCGGTCAACTCTGGCATCCACGTGGGGCTGGAGCTGTTTGCGGCGGGGTATTGCCGGCATCCAGAGTTTCTGACCCTGGCGGGAGGGACAATCAGGCCGGTTTCGTTTCCCGCAGGCTTTGCTTTGATTACCCATCCTGAACGGGGATACATCTTGTTTGATACGGGTTATTCGGCTCGTTTTTTTCAAGAGACCTCGAAGCTTCCCGCTCTTTTGTACCGATGGATTACTCCCGTCATTTTTAAAGAGGAGGATAGTGCGCTGAATCAGCTGAAGCGCCTAGGCATTGAGGCAGAGGAAATCCGGTATGTCATATTATCGCATTTCCATGGCGATCATATAGCGGGGCTGCGGGATTTTCCCGCCTCTACAATTTTGTACAAGGGCGAGGCTTATAACGCGGTTAAAGGGCTTGGCGCGTTTGCTGCGGTAAAAGCCGCCTACCTGCCGGGTTTGTTGCCGAGGGATTTTGCGGAGCGATCCCTGCTGATGGAGGATGCCGCACGTCTTACGCTAAGCAGCGAGTTTCCTTTTGAGCACGGCTATGATTTGTTTGGCGACGGCAGCTTGATTGCGGTTGATGTACCGGGACATGCAGCGGGACAGATCGGTCTTTTCCTGACAACGGACGCCGGGCCGCATTTTCTATGCGCCGATGCCGTGTGGTCCATCCGCGCTTACCGCGAACGCCGCAAGCCCCATGCCGCCGCCCGCCTTATTATGTCCAGCCCCGCACAATATGAGGATTCCTTCCAGCGGCTTTGCTCCCTCCATGAGCAGTATCCGCATATTCAAATTGTGCCTAGCCATTGTCCGGAAGCATTGTCGCGGGGGAAACGGGGGAACGGGTTGTGAGGCGTAACGAAAAACGGGGAATGAAGTGGATATTCCTTTTCCTTTGGCATTACTTCTTAACCCGCAGAAGGCGAAGGTGGCGGGATCGGCAAAGCTTCGAGGCATGGCAGGAGCGCCAGGTGCTGAAGCGGCTTGCTTTTGTCAGGAAACGATCGCCCTTTTACAGGGAGCTGTGGGGCGGCGCGCCGCTTGCCGGCTGGAGGCAATTTCCGCTCATCGGCAAAGAGATAATGATGGAGCATTTTGACACACTTAACACGGCTGGCATCTCCAGGGAAGAAGCGCTGGAGGTTGCGCTGGAGGCGGAACGGAGCCGGAACTTTCAGCCGCGAATCGGGAACATAACGGTGGGACTGTCCTCAGGCACGTCAGGCAATCGGGGGCTGTTTCTGGTCAGCGAAAGCGAGCAGGCCGCCTGGGCTGGAGCGATGCTGGCGAAGGTGCTGCCTGAGCCGTTTTGGAGACCTCAAAACATCGCCTTTTTTCTTCGCGCAAACAGTAATTTGTACCAATCTGTTCAAAGCGGGAAGCTGCAATTTCAATACTTCGATTTGCTGGAGAGCATCGAGAGTCATGTGGAGCGGCTGAATCGGTACAAACCCGGCATCCTGGCTGCGCCGCCTTCCATGCTCCGGCTGCTTACCCTTCACAAGCAGAACGGGCTGCTGACCATTTGCCCCCATACCGTTATTTCTGTCGCCGAGGTGCTTGATCCCATCGACGCCGATGCCATCGTTGAAGCCTTCGGAGGGCGCATTCATCAAATCTATCAATGCACGGAAGGGTTTCTGGCAAGCACCTGCTCCTTTGGAACGCTGCATCTCAATGAGGATATTGTTCATATCGGGAAGGACTATGTGGATGGGGACGGCTCCGGCCGCAAATTCGTGCCTGTCGTAACGGACTTTTCGCGGACTACACAGCCCATTATTCGTTATCGGTTAAATGATGTGTTGACCGAGGCGGAAGCTCCGTGTCCATGCGGCTCGTTATTTACTACAATTGAAGCCATAGAAGGACGATGCGACGATGTTTTTTATTTGGCCTCGCTGGAGGATGGCAGGCTGATCCCCGTTTTCCCGGACTACTGGTCGCGCTCTATCATCTCCGCCTCCCCGAAGATTCTGGAATATCGGATCATTCAGCATGGAGAGGCCGATGTAGAGCTCCAGCTCCTTGTCACTCCCGGCGCAGATCAGGAAGCTATTCAAAAACGGACGGCTGACGCTATCGAGGAGCTGGCGCAGAGAATGAGCTGCCGTGCGCCAAAACTGGCGTTTGCAGTCTACTCCGCGCCGCTGCGAGGGCAAAAGCTTCGCCGCGTAGAGAGGAGATGGCCCGTTGACATCTGAAGTCGTCTTCTATGATCAAACCAATCTTCACGAGCTTGTCTGGCCGGATACACCGGATGGCCGCTATGGGAGAGCTTATCTGGAGCCGTTGATACGGGAAGGGGTTGCCTCCTATATAACGAACGTACAGACTGTTTTGCAGGTGGCCGCAATCGGCGATTTTATTTTACCCCTTACGATCAATGAAGGCGAATATGGCAATGCCTATGTCGTGTCGCCTTATACGCATTATGTCTCGTATGCCAAACAGGAATTATTGCTGCTTAAATCTCCGTTTCTGGAAAAGGGTCTATCCGTGCTGCTGGACGGGCTGGGCTATGGAATGAAAAAGAGCTATTTTAACCGGGTTGTGCATATCAATAATTGGTTGTTGTCCACCAATCTGTTTCCTGACGTGAAGGGAGAGCAGCTGTTGGCGGTTCTGGAGGCCGTGCAGAAGCGTTATCCGAAGCATGCTATTGTTATTCGCTCGTTGTGTACATCGCTGCATGAGGAGCTGATGGAAAGTCTGCGGGCCAGGGGCTGCAAGCTAGTGCCGAGCCGGCAGATTTATATGTACCATGCCAATGAACCCGGCTTTGGCAACGCCAAAGCGCGTTGGCTGCTGAAGCGGGATTATGAGCTGATGGCCAAACAGGGCTATGACTTTGTTTCGGCTGCCGAAATGGCGGAGGCGGATATTCCCCGCATCGCGGAGCTGTACAAGCTGCTTTATCTGGACAAATATTCGTTGCATAATCCGCAATTTAGCGAGGGCTACATTGCATTGGCCAAGGAAGCCGGGATTCTGCAATTGTACGGCCTGCGCAGGAACGGGCGGCTGGATGCGGTGATGGGGTATTTTTGCCGCAATGGGGTAATGACGACTCCCCTGTTCGGCTATGATACGACGCTGCCGCAATCGGTTGGACTGTACCGGATGTTGTCCGCGTGTCTGATCCGGCAATCCCGCGAAAACGGGCATTTGCTGCATGAAAGCGCAGGCGCTGCGCAATTCAAGCGAAACCGCGGCGCGATTCCCGATTTTGAATATTCGGCGGTATATGACAGGCATCTGCCGCTCGGGAGACGTTGGGTTTGGTCGCTGCTGGAGGGGCTGCTGAACAAGGTCGGCGTGCCGCTGATGCGCAAGCTGAAGCTGTAGAACAAAGGAGGTAAAGGATAGTGCCGCGTAACGAGGTTGAAAATACGGCTTTGCGTAATGGTGCAAGGGATGCGAGCGCTGTAACGGATCAAAAAGGTGCGCGTGACGGGAACGCCAAAACGGAACAAAAGGGCGCCCGTCAAGGGAGGGCCGCAGCGGCTGATAAGCCGGTTGCTTTTGTAACGGGCGCGTCCAGCGGCTTTGGCTTGTTGACGTCGGTTAAACTGGCGCAACAAAACTATCGGGTAATCGCCACAATGAGGGACCCGGATAAATCAGGGGAGCTGCTGGAGCGGGCCAGAGCGGCAGGAGTTGCGGAGGAAATTGAAATACACAGGCTGGATGTAACGGATTCAGAAGCAATCAGGCAGGTCGTTGCTGAAACCTTGAAGCGTTATGAGAGGATTGACGTTTTGGTCAACAATGCAGGCTTTGCCGTTGGCGGCTTTGTGGAGGAGGTGCCGATGGAGGATTGGCGGCGGCAGATGGAAGCCAACTTTTTTGGGCTTGTCGAAATGACAAAAGCCGTTATTCCCGCCATGCGAAGCAGGCAATCCGGCATTATTATCAACATTAGCAGCATTAGCGGCCGTGTCGGCTTTCCGGGTTATGCCCCTTACGCAGCCTCCAAGTTTGCGGTGGAAGGATTTAGCGAAAGCCTGCGGCATGAACTGGGCCCGTTTGGCGTCAAGGTTGTGCTGGTGGAGCCGGGGGCGTATCGCACACCTATCTGGGACAAAGGTCTGAAACAAATCAAAAATCCAGAGCATTCGCCTTATAAAAATAGGCTTCAGGCTATTATGAGCTATTCGCGCAGGTCGGGAGAGACTGCGCCTGATCCGCAGAAAGTGGCTGATATTATCGGAAAACTGGCTGGAAAGCGCTCGCCTGGACTGCGATATCCAATGGGACAAGGGGCAGTGCTTGCGTTATGGACCAAGGCGCTGCTGCCGTGGAAATGGTTTGAAGGTATCATTCGGAGCGGGACCCGTTGAAAGGAAAATCAGGAGGCCGATTGGAAATTCAACCGGGAATGAAGTACAATAAGCAGGATGTTTTATGCATATACGCCAGCAAGCAGGAGCTCAGGCGTGAAGGACAGGTCCCGGCGGAGCAGATTAAGCAATACGCAATAATGGAGGATTATATGTTAAATTGGAAGTCGATTGTAAAAGGAATGGCGATGGGAACGGTTGAAACGGTTCCTGGCGTCAGCAGCAGCACGATTGCGATGTTGATGGGAATCTATGAAAATTTGATTGAAGCGATTGGAAATTTGACCTCTAAACGGTGGAAGGAAGGTATTGCTTATTTGATCCCGATTGGAATCGGAATGATGGGCGGCTTCCTGGTTTCGGTGCTGCTGATCAGTTATCTGCTTGAGCATTTTATGCAGCCTACGCATTTCCTGTTTATCGGTCTTGTTATCGGCATGCTGCCATCTCTATGGAAGAACTCGCGGCAAGAAGCCAAAGGCTCCTTCCGCTTTATCCATGCCGTCCTCATTTTGTTGGCTTTTGCCGCGATTGCCGCAACCCGTTTTCTGGATCAATCCGGGGTGGCGACGATGAGCGACTTGTCTGTCGGCGATTATTTGTTTCTGTTTGCATCAGGCTGGCTCGCCAGCACGGCGCTCATTTTGCCCGGAATTAGCGGCGCTTTGGTGCTGACCATTCTTGGCGTTTATTACACGGCAATTTCTGCCATATCCGAGATGGATATTCCCATTCTTATCGCTATTAGCGCCGGCATATTAGCTGGAGTGCTTTTGACAAGCAAGCTGGTTCGTTTTTTGTTAAAACGGTTCACACTGGTGATGTATTCGCTGATGATTGGCATGGTGGCGGGTTCTACTGTGGTGCTTTACCCCGGTTTTCCTGGCGGCATATTGTCGATTGCCGTTTGTGTCGCTGCTTTAGGGGCAGGTTTCGTCATTGCCCTGTTTGCCGGACGCATCAGTCGCAGACAGCAGGCCAAACCTGAATCCGTCCAGGCCGCCTAACGATTGGATGGCATATCGCGTCCCCAGATGCATAGCCGGCTTTTTGGATCGGACGAGTATGGTTGGCGAAAAAGATGATCCGTGCTGTAACGGAATACTATGAAAAAATATGTTACTTGCTGCTGAAAAGCAGCAAGTTTTTTTTATTTTCAGGAGCAAATGTGGAAAGTGCTTTAGTGGAGTGAAGTTAAATTTTTCTAAATCTATTGCTTACTTGTATAAAAGATACTATAATTAGTCCATTGTACCTAATTATATTTGTTATTATTTACCTTAGTACAGCAGTAACGCGAATTGAATAGTCAGGCAAACCTATTGAAAGGTAGGGACGCAAAGCTAGAGGGACTAAATCCGCAAGGGTAAGTCAGCCAGTTGCATGATCGTAATTGGTGAATGCTGGGCAGGTGGCCCATATTCGCCTTTTTTGTTATGGCTGATTTGTCCGTAATGAGAAAGACAAAGAAGATTACCGGGAGGACAACACATTGAGACAGCAAGAGAAGACAACGATGAAAAGAAAGTTTTTTGGACGTATTTCCGTAAAAATGACAAGCAGCATGTTAGCTATGGTCCTGATGATTTGCGCCGTATTTGCAGGGGTGGAGGTTTTTATCAGCCAAAAGCTGGCCAAGCAGCTGGAGGATCAGTTTGCGATCAGGCTGGAAACCAATATTTTGGAGATGAAGAGTTATCTGGATTCTATACCCGAAAACGCCGCCGAGATCAAAAGCGCAAGTCATCCGGCCTACAACAAAATTAAAGAACGCCTTGAGCGAATTAAACATGACAATTTTCTCGAAAATGTATTTATATTGGGACGGCTCCAGGATCGGGAGCAAATTATTGTGTTGACCGGGGACGAGGATTATTACGGTACAGATTTCCCGTTCAGCCCCGACATCAATCAGGCGATGGAAAGCGGACAAACAACGGTCAGCGCCATTTATGAGGATAGCTTCGGCGTTCATAAATCTATCTTTATCCCTCTACTGGATAGCAGCGGCCAAACCTTCGGAATTGCCGGAATTGATATTAACGCATCCGTAGTGCCGCAGGTCAAAGCGGATATTTTCTGGACCACGACAATTATTATGATTGCCGTGGCGTTAATCGGCTCGCTGGTGGCCTATTTGATCAGCCGCAGCATTACAAAGCCGGTAATTGCACTGATGCATGGAGCAGAAAAAGTGGCGGCCGGAGATTTGACGCAGCGGGTGGAAATCAAGCGGAATGACGAGCTTGGCAAGCTGGGAGAGGCTTTTGGCGTTATGCGCCGGAATCTGGAGAAACTGATCGCGCAAATTTCCCAGTCGTCTGCTACGGTGTCAGGAACGAGCGAGCAGCTGTATCATGCGGCGAATGATATGAGCGCAAGCTCTCAGCAGGTGGCTACCTCCATGAACAGCATGAATGAAGGAGTTGCCGATGTGGCAGCTTCCATCGCGGACAGCACGGCTTCCATCGTGGAGGTGAACGCCGATCTGACAAGAGTGACGGTCGAGGTCAAAATGATGCAGGAGATGGCCAATACCGTGGCGGGTCAATCCGAAGACGGGCAGCAATTGGTTGAGAAAACGCTTGGCCAGATGGATGCGATCCAGCAGGAAATGGAGCAATCGCAGGAGGCGGCGACTCAGCTTGGCGCCCGTTCAAAAGAAAATGGCGAAATCATTCATATCATTACCGAAATAGCGGACCAAACCAATTTGCTTGCATTAAATGCGTCCATTGAAGCTGCGCGGGTCGGCGAGCAAGGAAGAGGGTTTGCCATCGTAGCGGGAGAGGTGAAAAAGCTGGCTGAGCAATCCTCCCATGCCGCAAGCTCAATCTCGGAATTGATCTCCAGCACGCAGCATGAGAGCGAGCGGGTGCTGCAAAGCATTGCCCAAGGCAATCAGGCGGTTCAAACAGGTCAAGTATGGATTCATAAAATGTACGATAACTTCAATGTCATCTTTAATGGAGTCTCCTCCTTTTCGAGTCAAATGGACGATTTAAAGCTAGCGCTTGATAAGGCTGACAGCTCCTTTGAGATGATTTCCAATGCGATGCAGAAGATTTCGGGAGTGACGGAGGAGCAAACGGCCGGCTATGAAGAGGTGGCCGCAGCTGTTGAGGAGCAAAGCGCAACGATGCAGCAGATGACGGCGTCCTTCCGCAATTTGTCCCAAATGGCTGCTGAATTGCAGCAATCGGTGCAATCTTTTACAATTAGGCAATAGAGGAACAAGCAAGCGGGCAGGCGCTGCTCCCATTACATCCATGATATCCAGTATGATGTTATCTCTGAGATAATTAAGCAATATGTTGATAAAACGCAAGCTCCCGGTATCCAGTAACCCGGAGCTTGCGTTTTTTTATGCAATGAAACGAAAAAAGTTCCAGCCCGCCAGGTTGGCTATAAGGCCAAGCCACATCAACACGGTTACGGTATGGAATCGGAGCTGGCCTTTGCCAAGCGGTTGCTTGCGTCCGGCACGGAAAGCAAATGCTGCGCAGATTAAGCCTGCCAGGCCAAAGGCGTAAAGCAACCAGATACATCTGTTAAAAAGGGCAACCTCGGCAAAAGGGTTGCCAACCATGGCCGCGAGCATAAACAGCGTTACCCCCGACATCGCGGTTCCGCTCCCGACGACGATTCCAATCCAATAACGTGCGGCTGCGCGCGGATTGCCGCCTCTTTTTTTGCGGATGAACCATCTAACCAACAGCACGAGCGGAGCAATAATAAAAAAGCCCAGCGTTATTCCCGCCATCGCGGCGGATATCGGCAAAACGACTCCTGAAAAATCAGTCTGCTTCAGCATATCCATCCCTTGACCGCCGCTTAACGAAAATACTCTTCCGTGTTCATCCCGGTTAATAAAAAGGTAAGGCGCCGCCATTTTCAAACTCTTGTTTTCTATAGATTGCAGCTTGTAAAGATCGGGCTTCAATTGGATATAGCGGCCTGTAGCGCCCATAACCGAAACGGTGAGATCAAACTCACCCTCGGGTTTAACCGAAATCCGGGTCAGATAACCCATTACCTTCTGAAAAGTGCTTAGTGTATTGCGGGATAATACATATTTACCGGCGGCATCCCTCGAGGGCTTAAGTTTGGCGGCGGGTATAGGCGGCTCCTCCCCGGCACGTTGGATGAGCTTGTAAATGAGGCCGGGAACTATATTTTTTTCGCCCTCCATATTCGTCAAAACCACAATTCCCAAGCGCTCCTCGGGCACAACGGCAAAGTTGCTGGAGAAGCCGACGGCGCCGCCGCTATGTCCGACTGTCCTGGGGTTCAGGCTGTATTCCCAAAAGCCATGGGCGTTTGACGGCATATCGTCATCCGGCGAGAAGCTTTGACTTAGCAAAATTTTCCCCGTTTCCGCCCTAGTAAAAAGCGGATGGTCCGGCGAGGTGAGCGCAATGCCGAAACGCGCCAAATCTTCTGCGGTTCCTTTCATCGCCCCTGCGGGATAAAAGGGAATGTCATATGGGTCGCGGCGTTCAAAATTACCCTCCGATGCCTGGCCATAACCGATTGCTGCCAGCTTCAGCAGCTCCGGCCGATCCTGCAGGCGGGGATGCCCCGATGTATAATCCATGCCAAGCGGCTGGAGGATATGCCGAAGCTCGTAAGCGGAGAAGGCCTCTCCGCTAATATGCTCGACAGCATAACCGGCAAGCGCCGTCGAGAAATTGGAATACGACATAACTGTACCCGGCTCGAAGAGCTGCTCCGGCTGCGAGGAGAGCAGCGCCTCGTCCAGAGGGAGCAGGCTTGGGGCTTGCGGGACAAACAAAGCGCCGGAATATTCCTCGTACCCCGCTGTATGACTCATTGTATCTAGCAGTGTAAAGGGCTTGTCTGCGCGCAGCTTCTCCTTAAAATGCTGGGGAAAATAAGTTCGGATGTCCTTCTCCAGGTCCAGCTTTCCTTGCTCAACAAGCTGCATAACCGAGGTCCAAACAAAAAGCTTGTTGATGGAGCCATACCCAAACACGGTTCGAGCGGGATCAACGGGAGTACGCTGCTCCAGATCGGCGTAACCGTACCCTTTGGAAAAAATAATCTGATCGTTCTTTGTAATTACGATTGCGGCGCCAGGCGCAGATTTGCCGATAAACGGCTCCACGAAGCTATCGATATCCTCCTGAAGCGACTCATAGGAGAAGCCTTTTTTGCGATTTGAATCGCTAATAGAAGAGAGGGCTGTTTCAGATAGTGTTTTTACACCGTCGGCGACAGAGAGTGCATCAGCTTCTGTGCCAATCTGCGCTGTTGCAACACCTGGCACAATAGCTTGGGCAAGCAAGCCTCCAAGCAATGCCAATGGAATAAATGCGGCCTTCAGCTTGGCTTTCCATATCGCCGCTATTCCCGAATAACCAATTTGATTATGGTGATCGGCGGTAAAGCAGCGAATTGGATTTTTACATGTCCGGTTGATTTTATGCATGATTCATCAGCCTCCTGGTTGGAATAAGGTAAGTATAGGAGCCATTTCATAAGGAGAGCTAAAGCAAAAGCTTAAGAATGTATGAAGCAGAGAGAGTAGCTTTGAAGTATGGGAGCCTTAAAAACAGATGAACTCATGGGGGAAAAAGGGGACGTTGACAGGATTCCATGAGGATGAGTATATTAAATACACTAATTCCAATTTGAATACTCATAATAATGACATGGGGGTGTTTCCGCTGAACATTGAAAACATAGAGGCGTTTGTGTATGTGATTCATTGCGGAAGCTTCAATAAGGCGGCGGAAGCGTTATTCCTTTCGCAGCCGTCGGTTACGGCCAGAATTAAAACGCTGGAGCAGGAATTAAACTGCAAGCTTTTTATTCGCGATGGCAAGCAGGTTCAGATTTCAGAGGATGGCAAGCGCTTTTTACCCTTTGCCCAGCAAATGCTCCATACGTACAATACCGGAAAGCTTTACCTGAATCAGAAAAAATCGCTGCCGAACGAATATCGCATCGGCTGTACGATTTCAGCCGCCAATTATATGGTTTCAGACTTGATTCCGTATTTAAAGGAGCGCTTCCCGGCAGCCAGCTTCAAGATTATAACAGGCACTTCGGATTCGATTGCAAGTAAAACGCTGAATAAGGAGGTGGACATCGGACTGGTCCGCAAGCTTCAGCATCCCGCCCTGCAATCGCATCGCCTATATGTTGATCCTATCAGGCTATATGTTTATCGTAACCACCCGTTTCATCAGGAGAATGGACATATTTCCGTGGAGGAGGTCGCCAAGGAGCCGCTTGTTTTTTTTGAATGCGGGTCGCTGGATTGGCTCCGTATCCATCGGATTTTTGAAAATCTGGAGCACCCCCCTAATATCGGGATCCAGACAGATAACTCCGAAGCAGCCAGAAAATTGATTATTCGAGGGGCAGGCATTGGTTTCTTGCCCAGTCTGAGCGTACGCCAGGATGTGGCGGAGGGTCTGCTTTTTCCCGTTTTGCTGCCGGAAACGGAGGGTATTGCACTGCAGACCAATGTCATTGCTTGTCCCGGCGAGCATGCGGAGCTGTACGCGGCCGTTGTACAATACAGCAAAAAATGGTGTGCATCAGATTGTTGAATTGCCATATAGAAGTTATCTATAAGGAAACCCATTGACGTCACTACGGCCGGGGTGATACTTTTTATACATCAACAATTCATACTTATCAGGTGTGAATTGTATGAATAATAAATCAACGCTTAGCGGGGGGAATCCACATGAAAAAATGGTCCATTTTGACGGTTACTGCAGTATTGACACTGGCGTTGACGGGTTGCGGAGCTGGAAGTCCATCGAAATCGGCATCGGGAGCTGGCGGAGAGTCGGCGCCGGTCAAAATAATCGTAGGCACAGGCACACAATTTCCCAATGTATGCTTTATCGACGAAAACGGGAAATTGACGGGATATGATGTGGAGCTTGTCAGGGAGATCGACAAACGCCTGGACGATTACGAGTTTGAATTCCAGACGCTGGAGTTTACCAACCTGCTGCTCAGTCTGGAAACGAAAAAAATCGATATGGTTGCCCATGAAATGGAAAAAAATCCGGAGCGCGAACAAAAGTATCTGTTCAACAAGGAGCCTTATTCGCACTGGAAGAATAAAGTCGCAGTTGCAAAGGGCAATAACAGCGTTCAATCTATCGATGATTTGAAGGGTAAAAAAGTGCTGACAACGGCTACAAGCGCACAAGCGATTTTGCTGGAAAACTATAACAAGGCCAATGACAATGCGCTGGAAATTGTGTATCAGAATGGCGCCGCAAACGATTCGGTGGCCCAGATCGCATCCGGCCGCGCAGAAGCGTTCCTGGCAGCGGACTTTACCCTTCCCCTTGTTGATACAAAAGGCGAATTGAAGCTGGTTGGTCCTCCGCTTAGCGAATCCAACACGCTGTTTATGTTCCGTAAAAACGATGCCGATCAGCAAAAGCTTGCAGACCGCGTGGACGAAGCTCTTAAGGAAATCAAGGCAGACGGCACGCTGAAAAAGCTGAGCGAGCAATGGCTTGGAGCGGACTACACGACTTCGGAAATTAACTAATAGGGACAGGAAAGGCGGGCCGAAGCAATGGGAGCAACTTTTGACTTTAGCTTTGTTATTCAATACTTCATTAAGCTGCTTCCGACTATTCAGCTAACGCTGTTGATCGTTGCCAGCGCCATAGTGATTGGACTTGTCGTTGGCTTCCTCGTCGCCCTTCCGCAAATGTACAACATTCCTGTGCTGAGACGGGTATCCCAGGTCTATATCTCCTTTTTTCGCGGCACGCCGATATTGATCCAGCTGTTTCTGTTTTATTACGGGCTGCCGGAAATGCTGAAGCTGATTGCCGTTGACGCCGCCCGGCTGCCCGCCTTGTATTTCGTCATCCTGACCTACGGACTGCATAGCGGGGCTTTTATGTCGGAGATGATCCGGGCAGCCGTTGCTTCGGTAGACCGGGGGCAAGTGGAGGCTGCTTATGCGGTGGGCATGACAGGGCCGCAAGCCTTTTTTCGCATCGTGCTGCCCCAGGCGTTTGTTACGGCGCTGCCGGTTTTCTCCAATCTGATTATTGCCAGCCTGAAGGACACCTCGCTTGCCTTCAGCGTTGGCGTCATGGAGCTGACGGGCAAAGCATCTACGCTTGCGGTTGTATCCCGGCATCTTATTGAAGCGTACATTTCACTGGCAGCCATCTATTTTTTCGTCAGCTTTGTACTTGAGAGGCTGCTCCGGCTGCTTGAGCAGAGAGTGCAGAAGAGGGGGCTGGCGAGTTTATGAAGCTGGATGTCTCCTTTATCTGGACCGCGTTTGTTGAACTGCTGGATGCCATTCCCGTTACGCTTGCCATTACGGCGGTATCCGTCCTGTGCGGATTTCTGATCGGCACGGCCGTTGCGCTTTCCCGGCAGTTTCGGGTGCCGGTGTTAAGCCAGCTTGGCGCGGCGTATGTCACTTTTATTCGCGGAACGCCGATGATTACCCATCTGCTGCTGATTTATTTTGGTGTGCCTATGCTGCTGGACGCTGTTGCGGAAGCGTCGGGTTTAAGCTTCCGTTCGGCCTCCATTCCCATGATTGTTTTTGCGTTCCTATCGTTTTCGATTACTGCAGGCGCTTATGCTTCGGAGGTGGTCAGATCGGGCTTGCTTGCCGTGGACCGGGGACAGCTGGAGGCTGCTTATTCCATCGGCATGACGGCGCCGCAGGCGCTTTTGCGGATTGTGCTTCCGCAAGCCTTTGCGGCCAGCCTGCCCAATATTTCCAACATGCTGATCGGCATGCTGCACGGCTCATCGCTTGCTTTTACGGTATCGGTAGTCGAAATTAATGCCAAAGCACAGATCGTGGCGACAACAAACTGGAAATTTTTCGAGGCTTATCTGGCAGCGGCTCTTATTTATTGGGGCCTGACCATTGGAATTGAAAGGCTGAGCGCGCTGGCGGAGAAGCGATTCAAGGCGTATAGCCGGGGAGGCGTGTCATGATCGCACTTAATGGAATTAAAAAAAGCTTTGGCAAAAACGAGGTGTTGTCGGGAATCGACCTGAAGGTGGAGCGGGGCGAGGTTGTCGCCATTCTCGGACCAAGCGGCTCAGGCAAAACGACGCTTCTGCGCTGCATCAATTATTTGGAAAAGCCGGATTCCGGCGTGATTTCCATCGGCGATTTTACATTGAATTGCAGACAGCATGGCAAAAAGGATGTTCATGCACTCAGGCAAAAGTCGGCAATGGTTTTCCAGCAATACAATTTGTTCCGCCACAAAACCGCGCTGGAAAATGTGATGGAGGGTCTTGTTGTTGTCCGCAAAGTGCCCAAAGCAGAAGCGCGGGAGCGCAGCGTTGCTCTTTTGGAAAAAGTAGGGCTTGGGGCCAAGCTGAATGCTTATCCCAGCGAGCTGTCGGGCGGACAGCAGCAGCGCGTTGGCATTGCCCGGGCGCTTGCAATTAATCCCGAGGTTATTTTGTTCGATGAACCAACCTCGGCGCTTGATCCCGAGCTGGTCGGAGAAGTGCTGTCCGTTATTCGCCAGATTGCGGAGGAAGGCATCACGATGATTATTGTGACCCATGAAATGGGCTTTGCGCAGGAGGTTGCGAATCACGTTGTGTTTATGGATGGCGGCGTCATTGTGGAGGAGGGCGAACCGAAGCAGTTGTTTCGCTATCCCAAGGAGGAGCGAACCAGACAGTTCTTAAAACGGATTACGCCGGAAGCCGGCTATTCTATTTAAGATCGTGAAACGTGAGAAGAGGGAGATGGACAGAATGGCATTTGCATTGGGCATATTGGATCAAAGCATCGTTTTTCCGGGCTACACGGCGGCGGAGGCATTAAGCAATACGGTAAAGCTGGCTCAGCTTGCGGAGTCGCTGGGGTATAAACGCTTCTGGGTTTCGGAGCATCATGACTCCGCCGGAGCCGCAGGCTCCTCGCCCGAGGTGCTGGTTTCTTATTTGCTGGCGCAAACGAAACGGATCGCAATCGGGTCGGGCGGCGTCATGCTTCAGCATTACAGTCCATACAAAGTAGCCGAAAACTTCAATGTGCTTGCCACGCTGGCTCCGGGACGGGTGGAGCTTGGCATCGGCCGTGCGCCGGGCGGCCTGCCGCGTTCCACAAAGGCGCTGCAGAAGGGGATTGCGGAGCCGGAGACGCTGGAGGAAAAACTGGATGAATTAAATGTTCTTCTGCATTCGGAAACAGGCGAATCCCATTACCTGCCTGGACTGGCCGCACATCCCCTTCCGGAGCAGCCGGCGGCTGTCTACGTGCTGGGCACAAGTGTTTCCAGCGCGGAATTGGCGGCGAAAAGGGGGCTTCCTTATGCGTTTGCGCTGTTTATCAACAATGATCCCGAAACGGCGCGGGCGGCGCTGGAGCTTTACCGGTCGACATTTAACCGTGAGTTTGGAAGGAAACCGCAGCCCATTTTGGCTCTGTCGGTCATCGCGGCGGACACCGAGGAGGAGGCGAACGAACTGGCGGGACAGCACAAAAGCGTTCGCGTGACGCTCGCCAGCGGCAAAACCGTCAACGTCAACACGCTGGAGCAAGCCGAGGAATTTGCAAAACAGGCGGGTGAAGCCTATACGGCAGTGGAGCGGGACGCGGACATTACGCGCGGAACCAAGGAAACGGTACGGAAGCGGCTGATTGAGCTATCGGAAGAGTACGGGGTAGACAGCTTTATTTTTACAACCATTGTGCCCGATTTCAAAAAACGCGTTCATTCCTTTACCCTGCTTAAAGAGGCCTTTGCGGAGGAATTGGTATGACCGGGGAATCATTTGCCGCGAAGCTAGTAGCTATCAGGCGGCAGCTGCACGAGAAACCGGAGCTTTCCTTTCAGGAATACGAAACAACGGAGGCGATCAAGGGCTGGCTGGCCGAAGCCGGAATTCGCATCGTGGATTACGGGCTGCCGACAGGCCTAGTTGCGGAGCTTGGCGGCCGTGGCGGAAAGGCAGGACCTATCATCAAGGGCGAAGCGGCTGCCGGCTCGGGCAATTCAGGAAGCGGCAAAGACAAAGTCGCGCCCGGTGCAGCCGCTTCTCCGATCGTGGCGCTCCGGGCGGACATTGATGCGCTGCCTATTCAGGAGGAAACAGGGCTGCCTTTTGCCTCACGGGTTGATGGTGTAATGCATGCCTGCGGCCACGATTTCCATACCGCTGCGTTGCTGGGAGCCGCTTTTTTGCTAAAGGAACGGGAAAGCGAGCTGCCAGGCATTATCCGGTTATTATTTCAGCCGGCGGAGGAGAAAGCGAAGGGCGCGCAGCAGCTTATTGCACGGGGAGCGCTTGAGGGAGTGGACGCTATCTTCGGCATTCATAACAAACCGGATTTACCGGTGGGAACTATCGGCATCGCCGGCGGTCCGCTTATGGCGGCTGCCGACGGGTTTGTCGTAGAGGTGGACGGAGTGGGAACCCATGCCGCAGTACCGGAGGCCGGAATCGATCCTATCGTGACGGCTTCGCATATCATTACGGCGCTTCAGTCCATCGTTAGCCGTAATGTCAGCGCTTTGGACAGCGCGGTCATTAGCGTAACCAGACTGAATGCCGGAAGCTCCTGGAATGTTATTTCGGAAAAGGCCGTATTTGACGGAACCATTCGCACCTTTACAAGGGAGATTCGGCAAGCGGTCAAAGAACGTTTTGAAGGCGTAGTGGCAGGAGTGGCGGCTGCGTTTGGCACAACCGCTAGAGTAAAATGGCTGGATGGCCCTCCGGCCGTCCATAATGACGAGTTTTGGGCCGGCGTTGCCGCTGAAGCCGCAAAAGGGCAGGGGTTAACGGTTGTAAAACCGCAGGTGTCGCCCGCCGGAGAGGACTTTTCCTTTTACCTGGAGCAGACAAAAGGAGCCTTCCTGTTTGTAGGCACGGACGGACCGTTTCAGTGGCATCATCCCGCCTTCGATCTGGATGAGTCGGCACTGCCAGGAACTGCGAGCTTGCTTGCGGCAATTGCTGAAAATGCGTTGACGAAGCTACGTTAAACTGAAGAAAAGCAGCTTTAGGCCAGAGTGTGAAGGGTTCTGGAGAAAAGCATCGGCTTACGAAAAAGCGTTCCTCCAGAATGTTTTAAGCGGTAGTTGTCTGAAAATTAAGAAAAAAAGGTGGCGGTTTTGATGGGAAATGCAGCAGCGACAGCGGAGTCAGCAATTTTGTCCTACCTTCATGCCTATGTCGACATCGAGGAGGAAATCGAAGGCTTGTCGGAGGAGCAGGTGAAATGGAAGGCTTCGTCTCAATCCTGGAGCATAACGGAGGTGCTTGCTCATCTGGTTGACCACAGCATCGTTGTTTCTTTTCGGATTCGCGATATTTTGGCAGGTTCGGCTAACCGGCTTCCCGCCTTTGATCAGGATAGCTGGGTTTCAGGACAAAAGGCTAATGAGGAGAGCATAGGCGAACTGCTGATAGCCGCCCATGCTTTGGTGCGCTACAATGCCGGCTTGCTTGGGCGCCTAAGCGAGGAGGATTGGCAAAGGAGCGGCATTAACGCCAAAGGTGAGCCTGTTCAAATCGCGGCTATTATTCCCGCATTTGTATCCCATGTGCAGGGTCACTTAAACCAGATTCGCAGAATCAAGCAACAATCCGCAGGAAAGCAGGTGTAGGGTATGGGAGAGGCGCAAGCTGCGGAAGGGAAAACGGAGCAAACAGAGCAGATAGGGCAGACAGTACAGTCCATGCAAGCAGAGAAAACAGAGTACCGTGCCAATACGCACCGCCATCTCTTCATTCGGGAGGCGGTCCCTGAGGATCGGCAAATTCTCCAGGACGTGCTTATTGACGCATATGGACTGTATGAACATGCGTTGTCCGAAGCGCGGTGGCTGGAATACAAGGAAAGCATTATTCATGCCATTGACGCCGCGCCAACGAGCGCAAGGCTAGTGGCGGAGCTGGATGGCGAGGTGGTAGGAAGCGTCTTTTTGTTCGAGTCCTCCGAAAAAGCTTATGGCAACCGCGAGCTTGGCATTCTTTCGCCGGTAATAAGGCTGCTGGGCGTCTCCCGTAAAGCGCGAGGGGCGGGCGTTGCTACGGAGCTGATTGCCGCAAGCGCCAGAATCGCCCGCGACAGCGGGGCGTCTACTCTTCATCTGCACACATCGGACATGATGGATTCAGCCGTCCGCCTATATGAGCGGTTAGGCTTCGAGCGTGCCCGCGATAAGGAATTTATGTCAGGCGAGGTGCTGGTCAAAAGCTACCGCCTGCAGCTGGCGAACGCTTCGTTTTTGCAATAGGAAGGGATAACGGCGCATAACAAAATCATACGGGAGGTTTTTATAATGGGAAAAAGAAAACAGCTTAAACTGGGTGCAATTATTCATGGCGTAGGCGGCAACATTTCCGGCTGGCGGCATCCCGATGTGCCTGTCGACGCAAGCGTAAGCTTCGATTTCTACAAACGCCAGGCGCAGACGGCGGAGCGCGGCAAATTCGATCTCGCTTTTATCGCGGACGGATTATACATTAATGAAAAGTCGATTCCGCATTTTTTGAACCGGTTTGAGCCGCTGACGATCCTGTCCGCGCTTGCGGCGGTAACATCCCGTATCGGTCTGGTCGGCACGTTGTCCACCTCCTATAGCGAACCCTTTAATGTAGCGCGTCAATTCGCCTCGCTGGACCATATTAGCGGCGGGCGCGGCGGATGGAATCTGGTGACGTCGCCGCTTGAGGGCTCAGCAGGCAATTTTAGCCGGAAAAACCATCCTTCGCATGGGGAGCGTTACGAAATCGCGGAGGAATATTTGGATGTCGTGCGCGGGCTATGGGATTCCTGGGAGGATGACGCTTTTGTGCGCGACAAGGAATCCGGCGTATTTTTTGATCCTCAGAAGCTGCATCGCCTCAATCATGAAGGCAAGCACTTTTCGGTCGCCGGCCCGCTTAATATCGCGCGCTCCAAGCAGGGGCAGCCGGTTGTTTTCCAGGCGGGTTCGTCGGAGGCGGGCAAGCAGCTGGCTGCCAAAGCGGCCGATGCCGTGTTTACCGGGCAAGAAACAATAGAGGAGGCCACAGCCTTTTACCGGGATGTGAAGGAGCGGGCAGCGAAGGAAGGGCGCTCGGGCGATGATATCGTTATTTTGCCAGGCATTGCTCCCATTATCGGCAAAACGGAAGAAGAGGCGGAGCGTAAATATCAGGAGCTGGCGAGTCTGGTTTCCATCGAAAATGCGCTGAACTTCCTTGGCCGTTTTTTTGAGCATCATGATTTTGGGCAATATGACCTTGACGCCCCGTTCCCTGAGCTTGGCGATTTGGGCAAAAACTCCTTCCGCAGCGGCACGGATAAAATAAAGAGCCGGGCTAAGGAGCTTGGATTGACTCTTCGCCAGGTTGCGCTGGAGACGGCGACGCCGCGCAGCGCTTTTATCGGTACGCCGGAGCAAATCGCAGATACGATTCAACAGTGGTACGATGCCGAAGCGAGCGATGGGTTCATCGTTCACACCCACATTCCGAACGACTTGAACGATTTTGTGGACTACGTCATTCCGATTCTTCAGGAACGGGGCATCTACCGCACGGAATATGAGTCCGATACGCTTCGAGGGAATTTGGGCTTGCCATTCCCGCTTAACCGGAATGCGGCAAAACCTCTGCAACGGGAAACTGAATCAGCTATTTGAATAGGAAGCGCCGGGAGGCAAGCCGTTATAAATTGCGGCAATACCCGGCGCTTTTTTATGCGTTTTTTTTGTTGCAGGCATGATTATAGTATACTGGACTGGTGTTCCAGCGTTATATCTTACTATTTTCAAGGAGACGATGATGAAAACATATATCATTTTTGGCGCAAGCAAAGGATTGGGAGATGCGTTTGTTAGAGGGCTGCCGGAAGCGGGAGATACAGTATGGATTGTTTCCCGAAGCAAGCCGGACAGCCTGGCGGTGCAGGATGGAGTTGATCGTAAATGGATTTCTGCGGATTTGTCGCAATCCTGGGCTGCGGGCACGATTGCGACTGCCCTGGATGGCGGGCAGGTTGATGTCTTGATCTATAACGTAGGCATTTGGGAGAAGGAAGGGTTCGAGGAGCATTATGATTTTGAAAAGGATGACCCGGCCGATATTGCAAACATTATTCATGTCAATATGACCTCAACGATTACTTGTATTCAGGCGTTGCTTCCCAATGTCCGTCTGTCGGGGAATGGGAAAATAGTGCTGATAGGCTCAACCGCAGGTCTGGAAAATACAAGCAACATGCAGGTTTCCTTTGTAGCCTCCAAATTTGGGCTTAGAGGCATAGCAAGCGCTCTGCGCGAGCACGTTCGCAAGGACGGCATCGCCGTAACCTGCATTAACCCCGGTGAGCTTGCCGCCGAAATTCCGTTTGTGGATGGAGCGGACAAGGCAATAGAAGAATACGGCGGAACGCGGATTCCGGTTCAGGATATGGTCTCCATCGTCAAATGCGTGACCAGCTTGTCCCGCGCAGCCTGCGTCAAGGAAATCCATGTGCCCGCGATGAGTGACTCCAATGCTTAGCCGTTATTGAAAGCGAGGCAGGCGTGTTATACTAGGGCGTGTACCCAAACGGTGACCCATTCTAACATAAAGGGGCTGGATAAAATGATTCAAAAAGTGGGACAAATCATGGTTTACGTCAACGATCAGGACAAGGCGGCTCAGTTTTGGACAGAAATAATGGGCTTTCGCATTATCGCGGATCGGGACAAAGAAGAGGAGCACAGAGGAATCGAAATTGGTCCGGCAAATGGCGCGGAAACCAGCATCATGCTTTACAACAAAGATTTTGTTGCCAGAATGTCCCCTGGCGTAACGCTAGGCACCCCTTCGCTGATGTTTATTAGCGACCAGTTTGATCAATTGTACGCCCGCTTGAAGGACAAAGAGATTATAGTCGGCGACATTGTTCAATTGCCCGGAGGAAGAGTATTTAACTTTGCGGATTTCGAAGACAATTATTTTGCCGTCATGGAAAGTAATGAAGCCTGATAAGACTAACTAAAACAAAGGAGCTTATCATTCCCCGATACCCGTGGAATGAAAGGCTCCTTATTTTATCCTTTTGCAATAAGCTGGAAGTTAAGTGCGCTGCTCCGTGAGATAGGTTTTTACCCCAGGAGGCGTGTAAGCCGCGAATTGCTCCAGCAAGCCGCCCGCCGTGGTGTCTGCAAGCACCATTGAGCGATATTTGGACCCCATAAACCCTTCGCGTTCAATCGTATTGAACATGTTTATAAGCGAGTCGAAATAGTGATTGACGTTTAATAAACCGGATGGTTTTGCATGCAGGCCCAGTTGTCCCCATGTGAAAATTTCAAAATATTCCTCAAGGGTGCCTGGACCACCCGGCATCGCGATAAAAGCATCCGCAAGTTCAGCCATCTTAGCTTTTCTCTCATGCATGGAATCGACCAAAATAAGCTCGGTCAATCCTTGATGAGCGATTTCCCTATTCTGCAAAAAACGAGGTAAAACGCCGATTACCTTTCCGCCGGCATCAAGCACAGCATCTGCCACGGCCCCCATAAGGCCTACGTTGGCGCCTCCATATACGAGACTTAACCGCCGTTTGCCCAGCTCTGTACCCAGCGCTATGGCGCTTTCCTTGTAAACCGGCGATATACCCTCGCTCGACCCGCAAAAAACTGCTATATTATTCAAGCTGTATTCTCCTCATCCATCATTCTTTTGCCCGGAACCTGACCAGATTTTCTAGATAGTTAAATTAGTCATTATCTATTCTACTCCTGAAGAGGTTTGATGTACAGAACAAACGTTTGTGGAAAAATGGTATTCTATTCCGTGTGAGCTGACAATAAATAGAACAATCGCATCTATTTTTTCTATTTTTTTCATTGGAACAAGCAGGTAATTATCAATCGGCAACGAATCCAATTGAAGTGTCATTACATATGCATAAGGGGGAATCAGGTTGCTTGCTCACCATCAACAAGCGATAGAAGCCGCAACGTTAAGGTTAAAAGAAAGGGAAGAGGTGCTAGGTGTTATCATTGGAGGTTCGGTCGCGCATGGTTTTGCCAATGAAAGCTCCGATATTGACCTGATGATTGTTGTATCCAATGAGACCTATCAAGAGGTAGTCGATAAAGGCGATCTTCATTATTACGAAAAGGATTCGACACCCTATCAGGGCGGATACGTAGACGGCAAGTATACCTGCGAAGCTTTGATTAGAGAGGTTGCGGAGAGGGGAAGCGAGCCGGCCCGTTTTGCCTACAGGGACGGAATAGTCACGTATAGCAAAATTGACGGCCTGGAAGAGCTTGTCGCCAAGGCGGCTCAATATCCGGCGCACGAAAAGCAGGAGAAGCTGGAGAAGTTTTATGCACAGCTTGAAGCGTGGAAGTGGTTGTTTGAGGAAGGCGTGAAACGAAATGAAATATATTTGATGGATCATGCTGCGGCTCATGTGGTGCTGTTTGCGGGAAGGCTTATTTTGACTCATAATGAAACGTTATATCCTTTCCACAAATGGTTTATGCGTGTTCTGGATGGCGTGGAGCAGAAGCCGGATGGCTTGACGTCCCTCATGGAGCTGGCTTTAAGGCATAAAACAAAGGAGAACATTGACGCGTTGTTCAACGCCGTAACAGGGTATACCGAATGGCCCAAGCCGGAGAAGGGCTGGCCGGTCCGGTTTATGCTGGACAGCGAATTATTGTGGCGGACCGGTCATGTGCCGGTTGGCGACATGTAGCTGGGGCGGGTCAAGCAAAACGGGAATATTGCATCGGCCTCGAACAATTTAGTAAATCGGTGAAGTATCGTTGCGGCGGCTTTATTTTGGCGGACAAGGATGACCTTTAGAAGCTGCTTTTGACGGAAATTGGGATTGTAATGGACATTGGCGTCCGTAACCGCCCAAAATAATGCCCGTATGTGTCACTTTGGAGCGCTAAAGGACACGGGTGACCGTTGAACCAGGAAAACCCGGATATTTCAGGCTGTAACGGTCATGAATGACCGGCAAAACCAACTCACTTGCTGATTAATAAGTTATGCTATTAAGTACTGAGGACTGCTGTAACAGGCAGTCCTTTTTTACGTGTCCATATGCGGTTAGTTGTGTTGTCCGCATGTATGAGTACGTAACGGGTAACTTCCCCCGGTAAGCCTGCGCAAACCTTCCTTGCATAGGACGGAAATTCGGCACTATCTGCTCCTCTCGGCGAATTCAGAAACGCCTTATTTGGAACGGTTTGATCCTTTACGATGCAACGGTTTGATTCTTTATGTTGGGAAGGTTTGGTTATTTATGTTGCAAGTGTATGGTGGCGTGTGGTACACTTTGTTTATCAACTGTATGGTGTGTATGCATACACTTACTACAAAGCTTGAAGCGAGGTGAAGGCATGGATGAAGGAATGCCGCTGCTTTTTGAAGAGTTTACCTTAAATCCTTCGCGTCCGATCTATGAACAATTTGTTGAACAGATCCGAGCCAGAATTGTTAGCGGCATTATTCCAACCGGACAGCGATTGCCCTCCGTCAGGGAATTCGCCGCAGACAAAAGGGTGAACCCGACTACTGCGGCCAGAACCTACCAGGAATTGGAGCGCTCGGGTTTGATTGTTACCTACAGAGGCCAAGGGACGTTTGTTACCGGCGATATGGAGATTATCGGCACAGCCCGCGCCGAATTGGCAAGAGCAGCGGTGCAGGAGCTGAAGAGGACGGCAAAGGCGCTTGGGCTGTCCGTCGAAGAAATGCTGGAGCTGGGAGAGAAGGAGGAGTAATCATGGAAAGCAACAATGAAGACAAAGAGAGAGAAGCCGCCGCGGTTAGCTGCATAGATGTTTCGCTTACCGCCAGAAAAAAAACCATATTGAACAAGGTCAGCGTTGAGGTTCCAAAAGGAACGATAACCGGACTGCTGGGTCCCAACGGGGCGGGCAAATCGTCGCTATTACGCATTATTGCCAGCTTGGCTAAAGCCGATAGCGGCACTGTTTCCATATTTGGCGAGCCGGCGGGAGAAGCCGCGCTTCGCAAGCTGTCGCTGCTGCCTGATCGGGGAGGACTGCCAGGCTGGCAGACGGCCGCCCAATGGCTGGCCTTTGCTAAAGGCATTTATCCCGATTGGGATCAGGTACAATGTGAGCAATTAACAGAGGATTTGAAAATCGCAAGTCATACGCGCATTTCCTCCATGTCCCGGGGCGAGGAAGCAAGGCTTCAACTGCTGACCTGCCTGTCCAGAACGGCGCCGCTTGTTATTCTTGATGAGCCGTTTACTGGAGTCGATATGATTTCCCGGGAGCAAATTGCATCCACCGTTGTTGGCGCTCTTGCGGACGGAACAAGGACTTTTCTGATTGCAACACATGACATTCGGGAGATGGAGCTGTTATTTGATCATTTAGTTATGATCGGCAACGGAGAAATTAAAGCCGCCCGGAAGGTAGACCAGCTCCGCCAGCAAGGGAAATCGGTAGAAGCTTTTTATAGGGAAGTGTTCGCATGACCATTATGAAGCAACTGATTGGATTGGAATATCGTTCAATTGGCAAGCCTCTCCCTTTGCTTATTACTTATTATATTTTAGGTCTAGCCGGGGTGGGATATTTCTTTAGGGAGCAAAACGCCCCTGAGTTTTTGTTTCTGTTTGGCCCGGCTCTGGTCATGGTAACGATGCTGATGGTATCGGCCATTCAAATGATTTCAATTCCGGCTTCGCCATTCAGAGATTGGTGGCTGACGCTTCCGCATTCAAGACGGCTGCTGGTTTCGGCAAAAATGAGGGCGTTACTATTGATGGGGATATTGGCAGCTCCCGTCATGTTATTGGTTTGCCTGACCGTATATGTTCTGCTGACACTGTTTGGATCCATGCAGGCGCTGCCTGTCGGTCAGCTTTTATCGCTGTCTCTCTCCAGTCTGGCGCTTGGCGTTGCGGTCGTTCCTTTGTCTGTCAGCTATGGCATGTCGATTGCCTTTATGTCCTCCGGACGGTCCCGAATGATTACCCTTGTTCCTTATGCCTGTGTTTTTTTTGCAGCTATTGGAACGATTGGAGTTATTTCAGTCCTGAATGAAGATGCAGCGCATCTGTTCACCAGCGCCCGATTGCTTCTGTATGCCGGGATAGCTCTGCTGGCGGGCATTCCTGTAGCATTTGGCTTGTCGCGGCTTATTGCAAGCAAAGGAATTGCCATGCTTACAGGTTCGTCCGTCACCCTTAACAAAAGCGGAGCCAGAGCAGGCAGTGTAACGGACAAAAAGGAAAAGGTTGTTGCACTAAAGAGCAAAAGCGCCTTTTCTGCGGTGTTCCGGCTTGAGTTGTCCGGTTTCCGCTATTATGAAAAAAAGCTGCCTTTTGTCATTATAGCCTCCGCGATTCTCGTTGCATGGACGGCAACTGCTTTTTTTGCGGGCAAACCGCTGGATGGAACGGATAACAGCTCCGGAATGTTTGTACTTCCTGCATTGATTGCGGTTATACTGATGTTATTCTGGGATTTGTTTCATCGGAAAACAATGGTTTGGCAGCTTGGTTTTCCTATCAAAAGAAGCCTTCTGTTAACGGCAAATGTTGCTGCACATGCGGTATTGGCGATTAAGTGGATGCTAATACTGGCGCTTGGCTACTACATCGGGCTGGGAGCAGCCGTACTGACGGGCAAAACAGAGCCGGCAGCCTTTGAAGCAATACCGTGGACAGCTTATTCCATTTTGCTTCGAACAATTGCGATGATTTTTATTTTGTCGCTGCTGCAGTTAAGATTTGTTTTTTATCGCTTCACCTTTTTATATATTTTGATTTTTCCTTTATATTGGCTTGCGGGTACGCATAGCAGCTTGCTGGATCGCTATTTCTATCCAATAGCTCCTGCCGGCGGGGTTGCGCCTGCCTGGGAACTGCTGGGACTGCTGACGCTTGCCGCCCTCCCGATATCAGTGCTTTGCCTGTGGCTTGGCGGAAAATATGTACATCATGCATTGACTACAACAACCAACTGGGATACAAAGAAAAAGGAAGCAAAATGATAAAATAAAGGGATTAAAAGCTGTTGAGCAAACAAAAAATCGCCAATTCTCTAAAGAAGGCCATCGCACGGCCATCTCGGGAAAGGGCGATTTTTTTGATATTATGCGCCAAACTCCTTGCGCGCCGTGTGCAAAGCTGCTGCAATGACCTGATGCATATCGTAATAAGCATAGGTTGCCAGCCTGCCTCCGAAAATAACGTTGCTTTCCTGATCGGCAAGCGCCTTGTATTTTCGGTAAGTCAAGCTGTTTTTATCATCGTTGATGGGATAGTAGGGTTCGTCGCCGTGTTTCCATTCCGTTGGATATTCTTCCGTAATGACCGTTTTTTCCTGGGTTCCGAACTCAAAGTGCTTGTGCTCAATGATGCGGGTGAACGGCGTCTCCGCGTCCGTATAGTTGACGACGGCATTCCCTTGATAATTAGAGGTATGCTCCAGCGTCCTTGACTCGAAGCGCAAGCTTCTGTACTCCAAAACGCCATGACGATAATCATAATATTGATCGATCATACCGGTGTAGACCACTTTTGCGGCAAGAGCATCCAGCTCCGCGCGATTGCTGAAATAATCAACATTCAGCCTGACCTCGACGCCCTCCAGCATTTTTGCGATCATTCCGGTATAACCGCCGATGGGAATGCCTTGATAACGGTCGTTAAAATAGTTGTTGTCATAGGTAAAACGAACCGGCAGCCTTTTGATAATAAAAGGGGGTAATGCATTCGCCGGACGGCCCCACTGCTTTTCCGTATACCCTTTAATCAGCTTTTCGTAAATATCCGTTCCGACCAGAGAAATGGCCTGCTCCTCCAGGTTTTGCGGTTCGGCAATCCCGGCTGCATTCCTCTGCTCCTCGATTTTCAGACGCGCTTCCTCGGGAGTAACGACGCCCCACAATTGATGAAAGGTATTCATGTTGAACGGAAGGTTGTAGAGCTCCCCCTTGTAATTGGCGATTGGGGAATTGGTATAGCGGTTGAATTCCGCGAATTGATGCACGTACTCCCAAATGGTTTTGTCATTCGTATGAAAAATGTGCGCGCCGTAGGCATGAATGTGGATGCCTTCATGCAGCTCGGTATAGACATTTCCTCCGATATGGGCTCTGCGGTCGATCACCAGGCAACGCTTGCCCCGCTTGGTTGCTTCATGGGCAAAAACAGCGCCGTACAAGCCCGCGCCCACAATCAAATAGTCATACATGGCAAATCTCCTTGTTTGTAATGAATCTATTTTTCCACACCGGCTCACATTTAGCAATATGCCTTTTTTGGCGGGAGAAGGAAGTCTGCGCCGGGCTGGGGGATTGCGCTTTTTGGATTTGTGCTATACTGTTATCATCAGTTGGTCCCACTCGCGAAAGGAAGACATATGAACACAGAGGCCCTGGAATATTTCCTCAAGGTATACGAGAAAAAAAGCGTAACGGCAGCAGCCAAGGAGCTATATATTACACCGCAAGGCATCAGCAAAACGATCAAGCATCTGGAGCTTGAGCTGGAATCGGAGCTGTTCTCGCGGGGACCGCGCGGAATGGAAGCGACCCAGGCCGGAGAGCTGCTGTATGCGCGGGCTAAACATATCCTGTATTTGATGGAGGACATCAAAAAGGAAATCAGCATTATCGGCGGCAAAAAAGGCATTTTGAACGTTGTCCTCACTTATTCCACCTCGGCCCTGCTTCCCGTCGATTACCTGTACCGGTTCTCCGAGCTTCATTCCGATATAGGAATAAAGCTGCGGGAATTTCCGGATGATTATCCTATGGGCAAGCTGTTCGATGATGATGTCGATGTCGGGCTGGTCATGCAGCCGGATGATCTGGAAAGCTGCGATTATGAGCTTATTGCAACAGGGGAGCTTGTGGCGATTGTGCGGAGAGGCCACCCTCTGGCAGATAAAAACGAAATTTCGGTGGATGATTTGGAGAACGAGCCGCTAGTGCTGCATTCTATAGGCAACGACAAGGAAAACAGCTTTTTGGTCAAATGTCTGGAGCATGGCTTCACCCCTAACGTCATTCACGAATTTGGCAATATGATATCGGCCCACCGTTTATGCAAATTAAACGGCTCTGTCATTATATCCATTGACATCGTGGAGGAAGCGTTCAGGGACGATGATCTCCAAATGATCCGGTTTACCGAAAAGATGGCCCAAAGCTTCTATTTGGCCGTTCGCAAAAGGGGCTCTCAGTCCAGAGCCATCGCTTTGTTCCAAAGCTACGTAAAGGAAGGCCTAAAGCCGGTTTGATTCGCATGTGAATGCGCGTCGGACCGGTTTTTTTGCATGAGTAAACTAAAAGTTGCCTCCCCTAACTATTGGTTGATGGTTATTTTGGCAGCGATCGTTTAGTCTAAATTTACGATCATGAAAGCACATACAATGTTCATGGTGTATTTATACAGCTTATCGGTATCCATTTTGATCTCCCAATTCAATCAGAAGTGCTTTTGGCAATGTCATCATCGTACATGTGCAAAGGCTGAAAATGAGGTATGAAAATGAAATACGGCGACATCATCAATCAAATGACTTTGGAAGAAAAAGCATCCCTTATGTCGGGGAAGGATTTTTGGCAAACCCAGGATATCCAGCGTTTGGGCATTCCCAATATATTTCTGGCAGACGGGCCGCACGGCATTCGCAAGCAAACGGCGGCGGCAGATCATCTTGGCCTGAATCCAAGTGATCCCGCTACCTGTTTTCCGACGGCGGCAACGGTTGCGAATAGCTGGAATGTCGAGCTCGGCGAGCGGATAGGTGAACTGCTGGGAGAAGAAGCTGTTGCCCAGAAGGTAAACGTGCTGCTGGGACCGGGCGTCAACATGAAGCGGAATCCGCTATGCGGCCGGAACTTTGAATATTTCAGCGAGGACCCCTATTTGGCCGGCAAGCTGTCCGCCGCTTATATCAGGGGCATTCAGAGCAAGGGCGTATCGGCATGCGTCAAGCACTTTGCGGTCAACAACCAGGAAGAAAAACGGATGTCCGTCGATACGATCGTGGATGAGCGGACGCTCAGGGAAATCTATTTAACCGCGTTTGAAATGGCTGTTAAAGAAGGCCAAACCCAATCGGTTATGTCCTCCTACAATAAGCTGAACGGCACCTATACAAATGAGCATATTCATTTGCTGAGGGACATTTTGCGCAAGGAATGGGGCTTTGACGGGGTTGTCGTAACGGATTGGGGCGGCTGCAACGACCGGGTCGCGGGGCTGATTGCCGGAAACGAGCTGGAAATGCCAACCACGGGCGGAGAAACCAATCGCGAAATTATTGCGGCGATTCAAAGCGGCAAGCTGGATGAAGCTGTGCTGGACGAATGCGTGGATCGTTTGCTGCATCTTATTTTTACAACCGAAGCCGTTTATGAGAAGCCGTATAAAAAAGAAATAGATAAAGAGCAGCATCATCGTGAAGCTCAAAAAGCGGCTGAAGAGTCGATTGTGCTCCTAAAAAATGAAGGCAAGCTGCTTCCGCTAGCCAAAGGAACCAAGGTTGCCGTAATCGGCGATTTTGCGGCAGATTCGCGTTATCAGGGGGCAGGCTCCTCCATTGTCAATCCTGCAAAGCTGGAGCATGCGCTAGGCGTTTTGGAGCAATCTAAGCTAACGGTTGTTGGCTACGAGCCCGGCTTTGAGCGTTACGGCAAAAAAAATGCCGCCAAACTAAACCAGGCTTGCGCGCTTGCCAAAAAAGGCGATGTTGTCCTGCTGTTTCTGGGACTGGACGAGGTTACGGAAGCGGAAGGTCTGGACAGACAAAACATGAGCATTCCCGACAATCAAATTCAGCTGCTGCATGCCGTAGCTGAAAGCAACCCTAACATCGTTGTTGTATTATCCTGCGGCGCCGCCGTTGACATGCCCTGGATCGGCAAGGTCAAAGGGCTGCTGCACGGCTATTTGAGCGGACAAGCCGGGGCTCCCGCCATTGTCAGAGTGCTGACCGGAGAGGTGAATCCATCCGGCAAGCTGGCGGAAACCTATCCGCTGCGTTACGAGGATACGCCTTCCTTCCGTCATTTTCCGGGCAAGGAGGTCAGCGTTGAATACCGCGAAGGCTTGTATATCGGCTACCGGTATTACGATACAGCGGATGTGAAGGTGCAGTTCCCGTTTGGGTTTGGCCTTAGCTACACCTCCTTTAACTACTCCGATATTGAGGTTCAGGAGGGCGGCGTTTCCTTTACGCTGACCAACATCGGAACCGTGTACGGTATGGAGGTTGCCCAACTGTATGTAGGCAACGCTGAGGGAGAAGTATTCAGGCCGAAGAAGGAGCTGAAGGGCTTCATTAAAGTGGCCTTGCAGCCAGGCGAATCCAAACGCGTCAGCATCCCGTTTGACGATAAAACGTTCCGTTATTTTAACGTCGTTACGAACAAATGGGAAGTAGAGAAAGGCACGTATCAGATCATGATCGGGTCGTCCAGCGCAGACATCAAGCTGACTGGAGAGCATTTTGCGGCAGGCACAGGCGCTCCTCTGCCATATAGCCGGGAGCAGCTACCATCGTATTATTCCGGAAAAGCAAATGCGGTTAGCGATACCGAATTCGAACAGCTGCTGGGCAGGAAACCGCCGGTTTCCAAATGGGACCGCAGCCGCCCGCTGGGCTACAATGACACAATTGAGCAATGTCAATATGCCCGCGGCTGGTTTGCCCGCTTTGCTTATAGGCTCATTACCTTTGCGCATTGGTTCCTGCGGAAAACAGGCAAACGCAGCACGGCCAACCTGATTACGATGTCGGTGTATAATATGCCGTTCAGAGGCGTTGCCAGAATGACTGGCGGCATCATCAATATGCCGATGCTGGACGGGCTGCTTATGATTGTAAACGGCCAATTCTTCAAAGGCCTGCGCCACTTTCTCAAAGAAAGAAACAGGATGCATAAAAACGCTTAACCCAACGTTAAACTCATGGCCGCAAGCCTTGTTAGTTAATGCAAACCAGGCTATATAAGTTGAAGTCGAATTTGAATCGGAATTTGGAACTGAACAATATAAATAAGAGCGTCAGCAGGCCAGAATGTGAATGGTTCTGGAGAAGCGAAGCGTTCGCTTGTGTTCCCGGATTTCTCCATTATCCAATACAATTCAAGGAAATCCGGGAACAATTCGCGATCGGAAGAACCATTCACATGGCGGCCCCCCTCGCTGAAATCTTTTTTTATTGTGAACAGTTCCATTTTATAACGGTGGCAAAGTCAACAGGAGAGTGAGAAAATGAGCAGTGAGGAAAGCAAAAAGGGGATATGGGCCAATTTTCAAAAAAAACATCCCGTAGCTGCCCAATTCCTGATATTCTTTATCTTAAGTAATGGTATTACCGTATTGCAGTTTGTGCTGATGCCTCTTTTCAAAAGCTGGTTTGGGAAAACCTCGCTAGTGGATACCAGCTTTCAAATTTTGCAGATGGGCCAAAACTTCGACGGCAGTCCTTATTATGTTTTTGATTATGCGGCGGGTGCGCTTGCTGCGGGCGGCGGAGGCGGCTTGGCTTATTTCCTGGCCGTGCAAATTACGATCGCCATCGCGCAAATCATTAACTTTTTTGCTCAGCGCAGCATTACCTTTAAGTCCAACAGCAACATCTGGAAAGCCGCTTTCTGGTACGTGATTGCCTATATCCTGATCACAATCGGCGCGGCGGCAGCCCAAGGCTTTTACAAAGCCCCTATTTACAATTTATTGATGAACACGTGGGAAATGGGCGCGACGGGAGAAACCGTAGCGGACATTATTACGATGATCATCAACAGTGCAATTTCATTTTGGGTGTTTTTCCCTATCTTCAAGGTTATTTTTAAACAAGAACCCGAAAAACAGGAACAGGTTGGGTGAACATGAAACTGTTAACGGTTGCGATCCCTTGCTACAATTCGCAGGACTATATGCGCTATTGCATCGAATCCCTTCTGCCGGGCGGCGAGGACGTTGAATTGCTTATTGTCAATGACGGCTCCTCCGACGGGACGGCGGCTATTGCGGACGAATATGAGGCCAAATACCCCACAATTGTAAAAGCGATCCATCAGGAAAACGGGGGTCATGGCGAGGCTGTCAATACAGGAATCCGCAACGCATCGGGGAAGTACTTCAAGGTTGTGGACAGCGACGACTGGGTTGATATAAGGGCCTACATGAAGGTGCTGGGCGCCCTGCGAGGCTTGACGGAGCGGCGTCAGCAGACGGACATGCTGATCAGCAATTTTGTCTATGAAAAAGAAGGCGCAAGCTATAAAAAGGTTATGAAATATAACAATGTGCTTCCTGAGGATGTTTTGTTTTCGTGGGAGGATATCAGGCTTTTCCGCAAGGGACAATATTTAATGATGCATTCCATAACCTATAGAACCGGACTGCTCAGAGATTGCGGCTTGCAGCTGCCCAAGCATACCTTTTATGTCGATAATTTATTTGTTTACATTCCGCTTCGCTTTGTCCAGAGCATGTATTATGTCAATGCGGACTTCTACCGCTATTTTATCGGGCGGGACGATCAATCCGTTCAAGAGCGTATTATGATCAAAAGGATTGACCAGCAGATCAAGGTAAACAAGCTGATGGTGGAGCAGGTGGATCTTAGCCTGATTCATAATGCCCAGCTCCGACACTATATGTTCAGGCATCTTGAAATCGTGACGGTCATTTCGACGATTTTGCTGATTCGTTCGGGGTCTGCGGAAAATTTGCGAAAGAAAAAAGAATTGTGGAAATTTATTCGGAATAAAGATGCCAAATTGCACCGGCATCTACGATTCGGGGTTCTGGGCGGTTTAACGAGTCTGCCGGGACGCGCCGGGCGGAGCATATCCGTTGGCGCTTATAAATTGTCGCAGCGTTTGGTCGGTTTTAACTGACGGGAAGAAGCGGTGGCCTTTAGCGGCTTCTGCTTCTTTTCTTTTATTCAATAGATATAGTAATATTAAGGGATACCATGGGAGCGTTTTTTGACTAGCTTCTTAAAATGCAGAATGAGGAATCGGAATGAAGTATAAACAGTTGATACAGCAGATGACGCTAGAGGAAAAGGCTTCCCTGATGTCGGGCAAAGACTTCTGGCAAACGCAGGACATCCAGCGTTTGGGTATTCCCAGCATGTTTCTGGCGGACGGGCCTCACGGTATTCGCAGACAGGCGGTTGCTGCGGACAAGCTTGGCCTGAATGCTGGCGTTCCCGCAACCTGTTATCCTACGGTCGCCACTGTGGCCAATAGCTGGAACACGGACCTGGGAGAACGGGTTGGCGAATATTTGGGTGAGGAAGCCGTTTTTCAAAATGTTAACGTATTGCTTGGTCCCGGCATTAATATGAAGCGAAATCCGCTATGCGGCAGAAACTTTGAATATTTTAGCGAAGACCCCTACTTGGCTGGAAAGATGGCTGCCGGTTATATCAGGGGCATTCAGTCGCAGGGCGTATCCGCTTGCGTCAAGCATTTTGCGGTTAACAACCAGGAAGAAAGACGGATGTCCATTGATACCGTGCTGGATGAACGAACGCTGCGTGAAATCTATTTGACCGCTTTTGAAATCGCTATAAAAGAAGGGCATACCAAAGCGCTCATGTCCTCCTACAATAAATTAAATGGAACGTACGCCAATGAAAATACACATTTAATGCAGGATATTTTGCGAGGTGAATGGGGCTACGGGGGAACGGTCATTACCGATTGGGGCGGGAGCAACGACCGGCTCTCCGGTCTTCTCGCCGGCAATGAGCTGGAAATGCCAACGACGGCTGGCGAAACGGATAAGGAAATCGTAGAAGCCGTGTCGAGCGGCCAACTGGACGAGAGCGTGCTGGACGAAAACGTGGACAGGCTGCTGGATTTGATCTTTACGACGGGAGAGGCACGGCGCGGCAGCGTCGCCAATTTTAATGTAGAGAGGCATCACCGGGTTTCGCAGAAGGTAGCCGAGGAATCCATCGTGCTGCTTAAGAACGAAGGAGCTATTTTGCCGCTGAAATTCGGTAAAAAGGTTGCGGTCATCGGCGATTTTGCCAAGGATGCGCGTTATCAGGGAGCAGGCTCCTCTATCGTTAATCCTACTATACTGGATCATACGTTGAATTGCTTTGAGGAATCCGGCATTATCAGCATCGGATACGAGCAGGGCTTTGAACGCTACGGCAAAAAAAGCCGTCAGTTGATTCAAAACGCTTGCGCGATGGCGGGTCAAGCGGATGTGGTTCTGCTTTATATGGGACTGGATGAGGTGACGGAGGCAGATGGCGTGGACAGGCCAACTATGGCTATTCCAGAAAATCAGGTTGATTTGCTGGATGCGCTTTTTGAGGTTAATCCCAATATCGTTGTTATCCTATCATGCGGCTCGGCAGTCGAGATGCCGTGGATTGGCAAGGTAAAGGGACTGCTGCACGGTTATCTGGGCGGCCAGGCCGGAGCACGCGCCATATTGAGAGTGCTGTCCGGGGACGTCAATCCTTCCGGCAAGCTGGCGGAAACCTATCCGCTGCGTTATGAGGATACTCCGTCTTATCGTTACTTTCCCGGCAAAGAGGTTACGGCGGAATACCGCGAGAGCCTGTATATTGGCTACCGGTATTATGATACCGCCGGGGTGGATGTGCTGTTTCCATTCGGGTTTGGGTTAAGCTATACAACCTTCGATTATTCCGATATTGTCGTTCAACATGATCGTGTAACCTTTACCATTACCAATTCCGGCCGTGTGGCAGGCATGGAAATTGCTCAACTGTACGTGGGCTGCGAGTCGGGCGAGGTTTTTCGGCCCAAAAAGGAGCTAAAGGGCTTTACCAAGGTATTTATTAATGCGGGCGAGTCCAAACGGATAACGATTCCTTTTGACGACAAAACGTTTCGTTATTTTAATATCAAAACCAATAAGTGGGAAGTGGAAGAGGGGAATTACCGTATCATGATCGGGGCCTCCAGCGCGGATATCAGACTGGAGGAGCAGTTGTTTGTAGAGGGTACCGGCGCTCCTGTTCCTTATGACCGGGCAATGCTGCCAACCTATTATTCCGGCAAGGTGAACGAGGTGAAGGATGAGGAGTTCGAGCAGCTGCTTGGCCGAAGCCTTCCGGTTTCTACCTGGGATCGCAGCAAGCCGCTGGGCTACAACGATACGATTGCCCAATGCCAATATGCGCGGGGCTGGTTTGCCAGGTTAACATTTCATCTCATTTCGTTTGCGCATTGGTTTCTGCGTAAAACGGGCAGGAGAAGCACAGCGAATCTGCTCATGATGTCGGTTTATCATATGCCGTTCCGCGGCATTTCCAGAATGACGGGAGGCATTGTCAACATGCCGATGCTGGACGGCTTGCTGATGATTGCAAATGGCCGTTTCTTCAAGGGGCTTCGCCACTTCATCAAGGAAAGAAACAAAATGCTAAAGCAGCGCGCGTAGCTGGTTCGCGGGTTTACCATAATGGAGGGACTATCCGAAAAGTCTGTACGATGAATAATGATTCAGCAAAACCGGTACCTGCTGGAAAAGGGTGTCTTGGAAGCTCAAACCTATTTGTCCGCTTTATTTTAATCCTACTTTATTAGTGGATAAAAGCGGACAAAAAAACTCGCCCTCAAGACACCCTTTTCCCTCCGGTCCTCTCTGCTGAATGATTACTCATCTCGTTTGACTTTTCGGATAGTCCCTCTTTTTTCGTAAAGCAACTGATTACAATTATGGTTTTATGGCAAAGGTGGCGGAGCTTTTCTCCAGCGTTGTGCTTATGGGGTCGATCCGCAGCAAATTGCTCGTATGCCTGATGTATCGGGTGGGGAAATTATAGGACCGGAACGACGATTTGGTGCTATCCGCCAATCCCGTTTCTTTATAGAAGGTAGCGTCCTGATTAAAGATGGAGGTGCCGTCTTTACGCTCCAGCCGGAGTACATAATCGTAGTGTCTTAAATAATACCCAGGAAAATTGATGGATTCAAACGAGATGGCCGCCGGATCCGCCAGCCCCGGTACAATCCGGAACCGCGAATCATTAATTGCCGCAATGGGGTCCGGGTCCAGTCTCGCCGCAAATTCATAATGTCGGATAAATGACCCGGCAGGGTTATGCGCTTCAAGCCGCTTGATTAAGCTGCCATCGCCGATACCGATGCTTCCGTATACGACGGAATTGCGGTTGGCGCCGTTTGGCAGTGCTCCCGAGGAAATAATAAAGAGGCTGTGCTGATCACCTAGCGGCTCCAGCGCTGTGCTGTAGCCTCCCGGCACGGGACTGCTGATGCGTGTCCAGCTGCCCGACGCGCCATTCTCTGCATTAAGGAAAATTTCGGAGGTGGAATAAGCGGATATGGCAATGGTGCCGTTTGGTCCCGTTCCCGAAAGCCAGGTGACGTAAGGGGAGCTTGACGGAATAACCCCGTCGCGGGTTCTCAGAACGGTGCCGGGCTGATTGGCGGGGCCAAAATTTTCGGGATTAGAGGAAATCTTATAGTAAATGGCAAAATTGCCCTCTGGCGCTCCGCCGTATTCATACACATAGATGTAGTTTCCGTTGCCAAGCTTGGTAATAATCGGCATGCCCGGTCTTTTATTGCCCAGCGCAATGTCATTGACTACGGGTCCCCAATTTACGCCGTCCGTCGTCGTTTGGTGAACCAGCTTCTGGTTATGAGCGGGATCGCGTTCATCGGAATAATAAACAATCAGCTTATTGTTGTAAACAAGCGCAAACGGTTCCCAGACGGGATCCTCCAGTCCATTCGGATGTGCTGCGCCGCCGGTGGCAATGGAGCTGACAAAGGTCCAATTGCGGCCGCGATCCGTGCTTTTGTACATATCCAGCTTGGTTTGGGACAAGTTATTCGGGATAGAGTTCCCGAAAAGAAGAAGCGTGCCCGCCGGCATGCTCCCGATAGCTTGCGGAAGCTCGAACAGGAACGGCTGATATCGCAATCCCCAGCCATTGACCGTATCCGCGGCGCTGGAAACCTGACTCCAGCTAACGCCCCCATTTGTGCTTTCGTAAATAGGGAAAACAGGAGTTCCGTTCGTATATTTTTCGAAGGTTGCCAGCATGGTTCCGTTATGGCTGCCATTGTGCTTTAATGTCAGCACACGCGGATAAAGCGAGCCCGGGCTGGGATCAGTCCCCGGCGATGTATACATGGTCGAAGGACCGTAGGCGCTGACCGAGGAGATAAGCAGCAAGCAGGTCAGCAGTGCGGCAACGCCGATTCTAGTAAACCTTGCGAAAGCGTTCATTCAAAAACATCCCTTCTTTTTAAAATTTGCAAGCGCTTACCTATTGAATTATATCTCATTTGTTTTATACTTTATATAATCAATTCAGTATGTTTTAAAATAAATCGGAGGTGGTCATTGTTGGGTAAAGAGGCGGGTCTATTCAAATACGAAAGGATAGGCAGAGATGTTAAAGACCGAATTTCCAGAGGGGAGCTCAGGCCTGGCGACCTGGTTCAATCGGAGTCCGAATTGATGGAGCAGTTTCAAGTCAGCAAAATGACAGTCAAAACGGCAATGGGCATGCTGGCGGATGAAGGCATTGTCATTCGTATTCAAGGAAAAGGCACCTTTGTTGCGCCTCGAACGGAATAAACGTGAAGGGGAGACTAATTATAGACTGATTTGCAGCGTGGGGGCGGCAGAGACTGCCGAAAATAAATGGCAGCCTCCCTGTTAGAGCAGCCGTTAAGGCAGGTCGCGATAGAGCACGCGCACCAGAATGTCCTGATTGTAATTGCCAAAATGCTTTCCGTACAGCGTCAGGCCGCGTTTGTTTTTGGAATGCTCGTCAACAGCAATTTTGAAGCGGATTTCGCTTTTATAGTCCAGACCGATGAAGGGCAGCGTTATGTCCGAGATGCGGCAGCCGTCAATGTAGCTGCCTTCGCGATTGAAGCGAATCAGCTTCAGAAGTCCGTATTGATTTAGGTGAGGGGGCCACCAATCGGGATTGAAATTTCCCTTTTTGTCGCCAAAATCGCCGGGGCTCGTCCACGTCCCGATCAAAACGTCATTCAAATAAAAATTGATGTCCGACGGATAATTGTCGGCATATCCAGGCGCTTCGGACCCCAGCTCCAGACAAAACTGGATTTCCTGAAACTCCTGGTTCGGCTTCAGATAATTGGGTATCCGATATTCCAGAAAACCTTCCGACAGCCAGATGATCTGGGCGTCCACCCGTTCGGGATCGGCAAAGTAACGGGGCTCGTCAAAGTCGCCGATAATGCTGTCTTTGGTGGCGAGACCGCAGGTTGGTTCAGCCCGGTAATCGCTGTAATGTCCTGTTTTTAACTCAACCTCGTAGACGCTTCCCACATCCTTGCTTCTCAAATCCACCATTAGCTTCTCTTCGTTCAAATAACACATTTTTTGAAGGCCATGCTTGCCTACTACCGTATTGATTTCGATCAGGCCGCTTTCCTCAAGCTTTTTAATATGCATGGTTACCGCGCCGTTTGTCAAATTCAGCTTGTTGGCCAGATCGTTTAGATTCAAGGTCTGGTGCTTGGCGAGCAGCTCCAGAATTTGAATCCTTATTTCCGAACTGAGCGCCTTGAAAATATTCAAGCCGGAACGAAGCTCCTTGATATGAATCATGCCGTTCATTCTCTCCTTTTTTCACTCTCGTATAGTTTAGTTAACCACAATTAAGGGACTTGAACAACCTTTAAATCTTTTTAAAGATAGCTGAATACAAAGGCGGAAAGCGCATACAAAAAATGGTTGACAAACCAATTCAGTATTCATTAAGATACTGGTGAAGATTATTTTAGAACAATCTAAAATAATTTAGTGATGTTTAAAATTAAAGGGGGATTTACAATGAGGAAAAGGAATGCCTTCTTATTAAGCGCGGTATTGCTGGTTTCGACGATGCTTTCCGCTTGCTCCGATGGAGGGGCAGGCAAGGAGAGCGGCCAATCAGGCGAAAAACCGGTAACGCTTACATTTTGGACCTTTCAAGAGCTTCATCAGCAGTATTATGAAGGCATGGCGGAGCTGTGGAACCAGAAAAATCCCGATAAGCCGATCAAAATCGAAGGTACCTCTCTTCCATATGACGATATGCATAACAAGCTTCTGATTGCTCTCCAAACCAATACCGGCGCGCCGGATATGGCTGATATCGAAATCAGCAAGTTTGCCAACTATTTGAAGGGAACGCCCCAGCTCGTGCCGCTGAACGACATTGTTGAGCCGGAATTAGACAATATGGTGGAATCCCGCTTTGATATTTATTCCAAGGACGGACAATATTACGGCATTGATTACCATGTTGGAGCAGAGGTGATTTATTACAACAAGGAAATTCTTGACAAAGCAGGGGTGAATCCGGACGACATCAAAACCTGGGAGCAATACAAAGCAGCGGGCAAGCGGGTTGTAGATGCAACCGGCATTCCGATGACGACGGTCGAAACGACGGAGCAATGGTCGTTGTGGCCGCTGATTGCCCAGCAGGACAGCGATTTTCTGGACAAAGACGGCAATGTGACGCTGGATAACGAAACGAACATCAAAACCGTTCAATACCTGCAGGATCTGGTCAAAGAGGGGATAGCAACCGGAGCGCCGGGCGGCTTCCATCATGCCGAGGAATATTGGGCGTTTATGAACAAAGGCGGCGCCGCCTCTGTCTGGATGCCGATGTGGTATATGGGCCGTTTTATTGAACAGATGCCTGATCTCAAGGGTAAAATCATAATCCGCCCGGCTCCCGCCTGGAATGAAGGCGGGGCCCGCTCTGCCGGCATGGGCGGCACGGGAACGGTTATTACGGAGCAATCCAAAAATCAGGAGCTTGCAAAGCAGTTCCTTGCATTCGCCAAGCTTTCAAAGGAAGGCAATATCGAAATATGGAAGCAGCTTGGATTTGACCCTGTCCGCTCCGAGGTGTGGAGCACTCCCGAAATGAATGAGCCCAACAAGTTTACGGACTATTTCGGAGACGGCATTTTTACGATGTTGTCCGAGATTAAGGGTGAGATCAAGCCGGTAAATATCGGGGAAAAAACGCCGGCCATTATTGATGCAGTCAAGCGGTCGGCCATGTTCAGAACGATAAACGATATGGAGGACCCCGCCAAGGTGCTTAAGGAAGTCGCCGATGAAGTGCGGTAAACGACGAATTTTGGTAAGTCGGATTTCTGAAATGTGACTGCATATGGGCAGACGGCGGCCGGATGAAGCGATGCACCCCAGGATTTATCCGCAGCCGCCCTCGTCTCAGGCTGGAATCGGACGATGCTGTCTGCCGGTTTCGATAGAAAGGAGTGAGGGTGCTTGAAGTTTCTATACAATTCCAAAGCCGCGCCATACGTGTTCGTATTGCCTTTTCTCATCACGTTTGCTCTATTTTTCGCTTATCCGGTTTTTTCCACCATTCAAATGAGCTTTCAGGAGGTGCTGCCGGGTTCGGTCAGGTACATCGGCTTGCAGAACTATGAAAAGCTCTTTAACGCTCAATATTACAAGGCTATATCCAACAGCCTGCTCTATACCGCATTGACGCTGGTTGTGCTCATACCGCTGCCCATGGCGTTTGCCGTGTTATTGAACTCCAGGCTGATGTGGCTCAAGCATTTTTTCAGGTCCGCCTTTTTTGTTCCGGCTCTTGTATCTGTCGTAGTGGCGGGAACGATTTTTCGCTTGATGCTGGCGCAATCCGATGAAGCAATCATGAACCGTATCATCGGTCTGCTCGGGTTTGACCCTCAGACATGGCTGGCGGATGCCAGACTTGGCATGCTTGCTCTGGTGCTGCTTGCCACCTGGCGCTGGCTGGGCGTCAATATCGTTTATTTCTTGTCCGGCCTGCAAAGCATCCCGGGAGAGCTGTATGAATCGGCAGATATCGACGGCGCGACGGCTTGGCAGAAGTTTATGAAAATAACCGTACCGCTCGTGAAGCCGGTTACCATCTATGTATTAACCATCAGCATATTCGGCGGCTTGTCCATGTTTATAGAAAGCTATATGTTATGGAGCGGCAACCGCTCGCCCAAGGATATGGGTTTAACGATGGTAGGTTATATTTACCAGCAGGGACTTGAGCAAAACAATATGGGTCTTGGCTCGGCAATCGGGCTTTCATTGCTTGGATTTACGCTGGTTTTGAATATGATTCAGCTAAAAGTATTCGGCTTGTTCAGGAAGGAGGACTAGACATGGCTAAATCCAGGCGCCAAATCATGTTTTCCTTTTTATTGCTGCTGTTTTTCGCAGGCATTACTTTTTTTATCCTTACGCCGCTATATGCCATCCTCGTCGCTTCCTTCAAGCCGGCAAAAGCAGTAATCAGCTCCGGGCTCAGCTATGAAATCGACTTTGGCCTGTTGACACTCGGCAGCTACAAGGCGCTATTCCTGGAATCCGCCGACCGTTATTTTACCTGGTTCAAAAATAGCCTCCTCATTACCGTGCTGGCAACGGTCGTTTCCTTGTTTTTTTCATCCATGGTTGGGTATGGATTAGCGATGTATCAATTCCGGTTGAAAAATGTGGTGTTTACGCTGATTCTGCTCGTCATGATGGTTCCGATGGAAATTATTATGCTTCCGCTTTATAAGCTAATGATCGGCTTAAAATTCATTAACACCTTTTGGGGCGTTATTTTACCGTTTGCGGTCGCCCCGCTGCCCGCTTTTTTCTTTCGCCAATACGCATCCGGCTTGCCCAAGGATTTTATGGACGCGGGCCGAATCGACGGCTGCACGGAATACGGCATGTTTTTCCGCATTTTTATGCCGCTCATGCTGCCTGCGTTTGGGGCAATGACGATTCTGGTCGCGCTGAGCAACTGGAACAATTTTTTATGGCCGCTGCTTGTGCTCCGAACCGAGGATATGCTGACGATCCCGATCGGGCTAAGCTCGCTGATATCTCCTTACGGAAACAACTATGAACTTTTGCTTGCGGGGTCGGTCATCGCCATTCTGCCCATATTAGTTTTGTTTGTTTTTTTTCAGCGTTATTTCATTTCCGGTTTGACCGTAGGCGGCGTCAAGGGATAATCCTCGCTTGCGGCTCAAAAGCAATGCGTCAACCAGCGGGAGCCTGGAATGATGGGATCTAACAGAAAAGATGAAAGAAGGACGATATCGTGGAAACGGTTAAAAAAGCAAGGATGGTTGTGGATAAGGCATACAAAATTGCAGTTGTGGATGAACGCATATACGGATCGTTTATCGAGCATTTGGGCAGGGCCGTCTATGGCGGCATTTATGAGCCGGGTCATCCCGAAGCGGACGAATTTGGCTTTCGGCGGGATGTCATCGAGCTGGTCAAGGAGCTCAGGGTTCCTATTATCCGCTATCCCGGCGGCAATATGGTTTCGGGCTACAATTGGGAGGACGGCGTTGGACCGCTTGAGCAGCGTCCCCGCAGGCTGGAGCTGGCATGGCGCACGATTGAAACCAACGAAGTGGGGAGCAATGAGTTTGCGGAATGGGGAAGACGTGTAGGCGCCCAAGTGATGATGGCGGTAAACCTCGGAACTCGCGGCATAGACGCTGCCCGAAATCTGGTGGAATATTGCAATCACCCCGGAGGCTCTTTCTACAGCGATCTGCGCATTTCGCATGGCTGGAAGGAGCCGCACCGGATCAAAACGTGGTGTCTGGGCAACGAAATGGACGGTCCATGGCAAATTGGACAAAAAACGATGGACGAATATGGAAGAATAGCGCAGGAAACGGCCAAGGCCATGCGCCTTGTTGACGATACGATAGAGCTGGTGGCCTGCGGCAGCTCGCATTCCGGAATGCCGACCTTCCCGCAATGGGAAGCGACGACGCTGGATCATACTTACGACACGGTGGATTACATCTCCTTGCATCAATACTTCGGAAACCGAAGCAAGGATAGCGCCAATTATTTGGCTTCGTCGCTTGAGATGGACCGCTTTATTCATACGGTCATTTCCGTCTGCGATTATATAAAAGCCAAGAAACGAAGCAAAAAAACAATGTACCTGTCATTCGACGAATGGAACGTCTGGTACCACTCCAATGAAGCCGATACAAAAATAGAGCCTTGGAGCATTGCGCCTCCACAATTGGAGGATGTCTACAATTTTGAAGACGCCCTGCTTGTCGGCACTCTTCTCATATCGTTCCTGAAGCGCAGCGATCGCGTTAAAATGGCCTGTATGGCTCAGCTGGTTAATGTCATTGCCCCGATTATGACGGAAAATGGGGGAGGCGCCTGGCGACAAACCATTTATTATCCTTATATGCATGCATCCGTCTATGGCAGAGGCGTGGCAATCAATCCCGTCATTTCCTCCGATAAATACGACTCAACGGATTTTACCGACGTCCCGTTTCTGGAGGCGGCTGCCGTTTACGACGAGGAAAATGACCGGCTGACTATTTTTGCCGTAAACCGCAGCTTGACGGATCCGCTGGATTTGTCCTGTGATGTGCGAAGCTTCGAGGGTTATCGAATTATCGAGCATATTGTTCTGGAGCACGACGACCTCAAGGCCGTCAACCTGGCCGGAGCCGAGCTGGTCAAGCCGCATAGTGCCGGCAATGCCAAGGTTTCCGGCGGTATATTGGAGAGCAGATTATCCCGTCAATCCTGGAATGTTATCCGTTTAGGCCGCTAATTAACTAGCTAAACAAAAGCAAACTATCAAGAATGTGGTATTATTAGCATTCTTGGTGTTTGCTTTTTTGTTAAAATTGACTATAGTGAAAAAATACATTTACGGAATGGGATATTTTTCATAAAATCAGAAAGTAACCCAAAAACGAAAATGGAAGACCGAGGAGGTCTACGAAGATGAATTTCACCCATGAAGGGAAAAGGGACGGTTTAGCCGAGGAGCTTGGATACGATAGCCGGGCTCTTGATGTTTTGCAGGCGCATTATGAGGCATTGATCGCAGACGGTACGCTGCAGGGAGCGAGCTATCTCATAGCCAGAAAAGGCAAGGTAATTGCCCGCCGGGCCTTAGGCCTGCTTAACCATCAGGAAAACAGCCCGGGATTGATGCCGGACTCCATCCGTAAAGTATATTCCATAACTAAAGCGTTTACAGCGGTTGCGATAGGGCAGCTGATTGACCGTGGACTGCTGCATTTGCATCAATCGGCGGCAAGCATATTGCCGGAAATGGACACAAGCAAGCATCGGGAAATAACGATTTTTCATTTGCTGACTCATACCTCTGGCTTGAGGGGCGATCCCGGCTTTCATAACGAGCCTTACCCGCTGCCTTGGTTCGAACGCATTATAAAGGAATATTGCAATGACCAGCAAGGCATTAGCTGGATTCAGACCATTCTGGCCGGGCCGCTGCAAGCTATGCCGGGCAAGGAATGGATTTATGCCACAAGCGGATATGCTTTACTTGGAGCCATTATTAGCAAGGTAACAGGCAAGCCGTACGAAGTCTACATCCGGGAAGAAATTTTGGAGCCGCTGGGTATGGACAGAAGCTTTTTTGCAGTGCCGGAGTCGTTGTGGGGCGAGGTGTGCGTAACCCAGGAGTGGGAGAGGGAGACACTGAAGCATTCCAGTATGCCAAGCAAGGAGTCAGTGCCGAAATCCGGAAACGGTCTTTATTCCAGCCTGGACGACTTATGGAAATTCGGGCAGATGATGCTGAACGGCGGCCATCTGGACGGCAAACGGATTTTGTCCCCAAGAGCGGTCGAGCTTTTAACAAGCAACCATATGAAAGGCATTGCCCATAATGGCTGGGGAAACGAGCTTGCCAATTATTCATTTGGTCTGGGCTGGTCGCTGGAGCATTACGATTTGTGCAGCCAAGGGACCTTTTCCCATGAAGGCTTTGGGCACTCAGGCTTGTACATTGATCCCGCCGAAGAGCTGGTATTTGTCTTTATTGTGCCGTCGCTCAAAGGCTTTACGAATGAATCCGTATTGATGCCGCGCGCTATCGTCTGGTCGGGACTCCTGGCAAAAACGGAGGTGCGAAAATCTTCAAATCACCTGCTCAGCGTTACTCCGGCAGAAGCTGGTTATGAGCCAGAAAGCCTTCTGAGGCTGGAGGAGCATTTCGACAGGCTGATTGGAGCGGAGCTTGTGCAATGCGGCTCGTATTTGCTTTCCCGGGATGGGAAGATATTTGCGACCGGGGCAACGGGACCGCTGCGTCATAATGATCCTGCCGGTAGGCTGGAGGTGAACTCCATTCGCCGCATCGCTTCCATTACCAAGCTGTTTACCGCAGCAGCCGTTTTTCAGCTGATCGAGCAAGGGAAGCTGTTTCTGCGTCAGCCGGTTGCGGAATGGATAGCGGAATTCAAGCATCCCCTATACGAAAAAATAACGATTATGCAATTGCTTAATCATACTTCCGGCTTGCCGGCGGACGGCGGTTATTACCAGGAGCCTTATCCCGCCGGCTGGTGGGCCGTAATGTTTGCATACCTGCCGGAAACGGAGGGCCCGTGGGCGGTAACCGATCCCGAGGAGCTGGAGAAGCAGCGCCGTTCGGCATGGATTCGCGCCATGCTTGGAGGCAAGCCGTTGTCCCAGCCGGGTGAGGAATGGAGCTATTCGTCCGCAGGTTATGCCATATTGGGCGAGCTTATAGCCCGCGCCAGCGGAAAGCCGTACGAGCAATACATTATGGAGCATATCGCAGAGCCGCTGGGCATGACCCGGACGTTTTTTGATGTACCTGAGGAGCTTCAGGACGAGGTCTGTCTCGTAGCCGACTATGAATATGAACGATTAATCGGGGGACGGAAGGATAAGGCCTATTCTCCGCCGCCTAGCGGAGGCGGGTTATACTCGACGCTGCCGGATCTGTTTCGTTTTGGGCAGATGCTGCTGAATGGCGGCTCGCTTGACGGAGTCAAGATTTTGTCCCGCAAGTCGGTGGAGAGGATGTCGGCTAATAGTCTTGAGCCTGGCGTATTCGCCTTTGATTGGGGCGGAAGATGCGAGAGCAAAATATACGGCATTGGCCCAACTTTGGCCGGGCCGGGAGAATGGCTGCCGGAGGGCTCCTTCGGTCATGAAGGCGCAGGACGCAGCAAGCTTGTGGTCGATCCCCGGCACAACGCAGTTATGATTTATTTTGTTCCGTCTGACAAAGACTGGTCGCCCGAATCTGTTATCGGCACATTAAACATTATGGGAGCGGGTTGGCGTTGAGTAGACTGTTTGCGATGATTCGCGCTATCGGCTTTGTCACGTACAAGGAGTGGGCCGCTTTCCGCACGCATATGCTGGCTTCGCTTCTTGTCGGGCCTGTGCTTTTTCTGGTACAGGTGTTTATTTGGCAGGCCATGTTTGTTGGAAAGGAAACGATTAACGGCTTAACCTTTCAGCAGATGCTGACATATTTCGGAGTCGTAACGCTTATTCACTATATAACCTTTGATTTTGCGGACTGGAATTTGCAGATGCTTGTTCGCTCCGGCAAGTTTGTCACCTTTGCGCTAAGACCGCTGCCTCATTGGCTGTTTGCGCTGGCCCAGAAAATCGGGCATCGCTCCCTTGCTTTAGGGGTGGAGGTATTGCCGGTTATGCTACTGTTTATCTTTCTTTTTGGAGTTGATCTGGTGCCCGCCTCTCCGGGTTGGGCCGCCATATCCATTTTGCTCAGCTTCCTGATGAATTTTTTTATTAATTATTGCGTGGGGTTAACTGCCTTTTGGCTCGTGAGGGCGGAGGGCATTCGAAGAGTGTTTCTACTGCTCAAGGATTTTAGCGCGGGCGTATTCCTGCCGTTGTCCTTTTTTCCGGAGGTTCTGCAAAAAATCCTGTTTTTCCTGCCGTTTCAGTTCATTACGTATTTGCCGACGCGGGTGTATATTGGCGATTACGAGCTTGCGGGCGTTTCGCTCACGATGGCGGAAGCGGTGGGCTTGCAGGCTGCCGCGGTTGCTGTTACCGCAGGTTTGGCGCTGTTGCTCTATCATTTGGCGATGAAGCGTTTTACGGGGGTTGGCGTATGAAGGGATTTTGGCTATGCTGGGGCGCTGTTTTTCGGGTCAAGCTGGCGGAAATGATGGCTTACCGCAGCCATTTTGCTCTAAGCATGCTTTTGTTGATTGCAGGTGATCTTGGTGTTCCGCTTGTCACCTTGCTTGTGTATAGCTCGGGGGCATCCTTTCCCGGGTGGAGCCTCCACGAGGCATTGCTGGTTCAGGCCGTTTTTGTTCTGGCAAAAGGGATTGCGTTTCCCTTTTTCTTCGGCATGGTGGGCACGACCTTGTCGCAGGTGAGAGAGGGCACCTTCGATTTGCTGCTGCTGAAGCCTAGACCCGTCATGCTGATGGTGATGCTGAATGGCTTTGACCCCGACGACTTTGGGCGTCTGCTTAGCGGAGGCGTGTTGTTCGGATATGCCTTAAGCGGCATTGCGGCTCCAGGAGCCGGAGATTGGCTCCGATTTATGCTGCTATTTTTGGCTTCCATTGCTATCCTTTTTGCAATGTCGCTGTTTCTGTCGGGCCTGCTGTTCCGTTGGGTCGGCAGCAGCCGGGTTTTTGATATTTTTGATGCGGTTACTTCCTTCGGGATGTATCCCGGCACGATTTATTCCAAAACGTTAAGCAATATGCTTACTTACGTGCTTCCCATAGGTTTAATTGCCTTTGTCCCCGCTGCGGCGCTGCTGGGCAGAGAAGGCTGGGGAGCCTTATGGGCGCTTGCATCGGCTGCGGGAATCGTTGGCGTAAGCATGCTGTATTGGAATGCGATGCTAAAAAACTATTCAAGCGCGGGCGGCTAGGATATGTCTTAGTCCTCTAAGACAAGCCTTATTGGCTGCCTGAATTTGTGGAAGGCACGGTGCATGGACATGATTGAAGTAAAAGAATTGACCCGGACATTTACGATTTATGAACGGGGGCACACGTTGAGGGAAGTGGCTAAGTCGCTGATAAGGCGTCCCATGAAGGAGGTTCGGGCCGTTGACAGCATTTCGTTCAACATCTCGCAAGGCGAGCTGGTTGCCTTCCTGGGACCAAACGGCGCAGGCAAATCCACAACATTAAAAATGCTTTCCGGCGTCCTTCACCCCTCCTCCGGCGATATTCGCTGCATGGGGCTTATTCCGTGGAAGCAGAGAAGGGAATATGTAAGGCGGATTGGTGCGGTTTTCGGGCAAAAGTCCCAGCTGCTTTGGGATATTCCGCCCTCCGATGCCTTTTATATGAACAAAGCGATTTATGGAGTGCCGGATAAGGAATATAAGGAAACGCTGGATGAACTGGTGGAGCTGCTTCAGGTCGGGGACATCATGAGAAAACCGACGCGTCAGCTGTCGCTGGGGGAGCGGATGAGATGCGAGTTTATTATGGCGATGCTGCATCGTCCCGATCTCGTTTTTCTGGATGAACCAACAATTGGCCTGGATATGATCGCCAAAGAAAATATTCGCAACTTTATTCGAAGCATGAATAGAAAAAAGGTTACGTTTATTTTGACCACGCATGATCTGGAGGAGGTAGAGCTGCTCGCGGAACGGGTAATGGTCATTAATCATGGCCGGATCATAGTGGATGACACGTTAAGCGGCTTGCGTAAAAGGCTGGGCGACAAAAAAACGGTGCGGGTCATCACCGAGCTGCCCGTGCCTGATGAATTGCCCGCAGGCTTGCGCATCATGGAGCGTATCCGCCCGTTCGAGGTCGAACTGGAGGTAGATACGGAGATTCTGCCGCTGAGGCCGTTTATTTCACATTTCAACGAGCAATTCGGCATATTGGATATGGCCATTGAAGAGCTGCCGATAGAGGCGGTAATGAAGGAGCTGTATTCGGAGCCTGAAGTGCAAAGCCATGCAGCTGCATCTGTCCAAAAGCTCTTCCAAGTGAATAACGGCAAGACAAGAAGTCTGGATTAATCGTAATAGCTGGCGGATACGTTCAAAGGAAAGATCCAGGTAGATACAGAAAAGGTATAAACGTGAAAAGGGTATAATCGTAAAAGGTATAAATGAAAAAAGGCATTATCCGTGGCGAAGCCCATCTAAAGGGGCAGCCATGAGATAATGCCTTATTTTTGCTAACGGCTTTTTGCTAACGGCTGTTTACTCCAGACCATGCTCTTTCCGGATTTTGTAAAGCCCGTTAACAACAGGATCTGCCGGATCGCGGTTAAGCAGTTGCATCGTCAGCAGCAGATGGAACGGCATAGCGCAAACGTTATTGCCTTCCTTGATTGCCGGAAATCCGGCTTCAAGCACGGGTCCTGCTTGCTCATGCATGCTGAGATTAACATAAACCTGCTCCATCGGAAATTCATCGCGAGCCGATTTGGCGCAATGCGGCACGATCACTTCGTCAAACAGCTTTTTGCTTTCTTCATTGGTTTTGGGCGGCTCTGGCAGAGGTTTGCCGGACGGCCCTTCGTTAATCAGGTCGATGTAAAAGGACGCCAGCCACTGCTTGGCAAGCTCTGGATCTCTGTGCTTCTCTAGCAATTCATTTATGAAAAAGCCGCAAGCGTATTCCTTTTTGGTATCGTTGCTCTTGAGCCGATAGGCGATTATGGGGCCCAGGAGTGAATTATTCATCATTTGCCCCTCAACCTGATAAGCCGGAAACTCCGCTTGCAGCATCTGCTGCGTTACCGTATAAATCGCTGTCACCAGCTTTTTCGCTTCTTCCTCGCGGTCCTTCTTGGCCTGCAATTCCTCTTCGGATTCTTTATTAACTGTGGTCATATTGGACCTCCTTCCCTTTTAGAGGTTGATCTTTGAACCCGCACTTTTATTATTTTACCATTTTATGAAGCAAAGGTATAACCTGTTTGTCCGTGTATGATCGGCTCTTCTTTTTTCGCCTCAAACCAATAATAAATGCTTGACTTCAACCATGGTAGAACGCTTCGTGGCAGAGGGGCCGATGCCGATGCTGGGAGCGACTTAAAAACGACAAGCAATTTTTTTCAAGAGCATTCGTAAGGGCAATCAGGCGGTGAATGATTCTTGCGGACATTTATGACCGGCAGGCAACAGACCCCGTTTACGTCACCCTGTCATTGCAAACCATTAATCTCCTATTTGGCATACAAGTTGGTTAAGCGGCAACGGCAATCACTTGTGGCAACGGCTTGTTATGAGGTTGAGTTCTTTCCTGTATTTACTCTATTTTGTGAATCTGTTACACTAATTTCAGTTTATTGTTAACCTAAATTATAATTAATTCGGTTTACAATAATGCAATCGATACGAAAATAACTACCAAAGTAGTAAAAGCTTTATTACTATTATTAGTCGTTGATACAGGGAGGCAGAGGACGTGTTGAACGATAACACCGGCATACGCACAATGGATAATCAGCAGAAGCAGGCTAGTAAGATGCACGAGCGGGATGATCAGCAGGAGCAGGCTAGGAAGCTACACGAGCGGGATAATCACAAGGGGCAGCACAAGCAAATCATGCAAACCGCTAAAGGAGCAACGCATCTGGGGATGTGCAACTGGCAGGAGCTGGCTCAAAAAAGCCTTGCCGGGGAGCTTTTGAGTGTGGAGGAGGGGCTGAAGGTATTGGAATGTGAGGATACCGAATTGCTGCCGCTGCTGCATGCAGCTTTTTTGGTAAGGAACCACTTTTACGGTAAAAAGGTAAAGCTCAATATGATCATCAACGCCAAAAGCGGATTGTGTCCCGAGGATTGCGGCTATTGCTCCCAATCTATCGTATCCAATGCGCCAGTGAGCAAATATGCACTGCTTGATAAGGATACGCTTCTTGCTGGAGCGCGCGAAGCATTAGCCCGGAAAGCGGGCACCTATTGCATTGTTGCTTCGGGAAAAGGGCCTAGCGAGCGAGAACTGGAGGGGGTAATAGATGCAGTTAAGGAGATAAGGGCAACGATGCCGCTAAAAATTTGCGCGTGCCTTGGCATTTTGAAGCAGGGTCAGGCGGAGCGTCTAGCCGAAGCCGGCGTCCACCGTTACAATCATAATCTCAATACGAGCAAAAACAATTATTCGTCCATTACAACAACCCATACATACGACCAGCGTGTGCAAACAGTGGAAGCGGCTAAAGCCGGAGGCATGTCTCCTTGCTCTGGCGTTATTATCGGTTTGGGTGAGGATAAGTGCGACATCGTGGAGATGGCATATGCATTAAGAAGGCTGGATGCGGATTCCATTCCGGTCAACTTCCTGCATGCGATTCCAGGTACTCCGCTTGAAGGCAGGGAAAGGACGCCGGCGATAAAAGCATTAAAGGTATTAGCGTTGCTTCGTTTGATTTGTCCCTCCAAGGAAATCCGGGTAGCGGGCGGACGCGAGTTAAGTCTCAGACATTTGCAGCCACTGGCCTTGTATGCGGCAAACTCTATATTTGTCGGCGATTATTTGACCACATCGGGCCAGGATATAACGATGGACCATGAAATGATTCAGGATCTGGGTTTTGAAATTGAAGAAATTTGTGTCTGATTGTTGCAGCATGCTGTTGTTGCGTCAGCCTTTGAGGAAGCTATATCGATTAAAAGTTGTCGAAAAATAGCGTAAACCTTTTTAAAATAGCAGGTGAATTTTGGAAACTTAACGAATAAGTTACTGATTCCAATAAGATATGCTGGGGGTTGGCGTTGCAATGTGGGCAGAACTGGCTGCTTTTTTACAAGCAAATACTAAACAAGCTTTGTTGATTTCAATCATTGGCACTATACTGGTCTTTTTGTACAAACAGTTTAAAACGATGATTGATAATAATGAATCTGAAAAAAAGAAAGCTATGCAGGAAAAGCTTGAATTGTATACAAAGCTGGAGCTTGCTATTGCCAGCGTAATGCATGTAAACAATGACGGGAGTAAAGAAAAACTCTACGAGCTATTAGGTAAATGCGGCTCATATCTGTCAAAAACACAAAGACAAATTATTAGGGATTACTATAAGCAGTTTAATCCTGCTGTACTGTATTCCTTGCAATCATTTGTCATTAGCGAAGTGGACAAACTTGATCGTCAACTGTCGGCAATGAAAGATAAGCATGAAGGTGGAGAATGGTTCCAATATATGCAACGATTATATGCACCATTTTGGCCTATGTTATTGTTCGGCATATTGGCATTGTATATTTTTTTAACTATTAAAGTTATAAATCAAACAGATTTGATATGGATAAAAATTTTAATTTTTATTTTAGCGATTTCGGTATTTATAGGTTTATCAGCAGGTTCTGCGGCTATTATTTCAATGGTTAGAAGAGAATTTGCCAAGCAAGGTGTTTTACGTTGGATTGCCATTATTCTGTTGGTATTTTCACCAGCTGCAGCCTTTGTTTTTAACCGGATTGAACTGTCGGCTGTCTCAATTTTGATTCAAGTTGCCGCAATGATCTTTATAGCATACAGCCGGGGCCCTAAGTCGGTCATTACGTTATAGGGGCGGGCCTTATGAAATTATGAATTTAGCGATACGGATTGTCTGAGAGCTTGACGAAAGGGTGGCATGATATGGATTGGACTACGGATGCTATGCTTGATTTGCTGCGAGGACAAGCCGAAATAGAGAGGTTTCGGTCAAAAGATTTCGCAACTCCCCAGCAACGGAGGCAAGCACTTGCCGAAAAACTGAAGCGGGCGCTTGGGGAATTTCCCCGGCCTGATCATCCTTTGAAGGCCGAATTGCTGGAAAGACGCGATTTGGGAGACGTAAGGCTGGAGAAAATATGTTATTCAACGATGGAATCGGTGCAGGTACCGGTTTGGGTATTAATGCCGAAGGGCGGGAAAGGCCCGTTCCCAGCCGTATTAGGCTGCCACGGGCATGGCAACGGACAGAGGGATGCCGTCGGGCTGGATGCTGAAGAAAATGAACGGGAGGATGCTGGCATCCATAACCGGTTTGCCCTTTCCCTGGCTCGCAGGGGCATGGTTGTCGCTATCCCCGAAATTATGGGGTTTGGCGTACGGCGAATGGCTGAAGAACGGAGGATCAACCCCAATCACCATTCCTGCGAAACGTTGTCCACCCGATTGCTTATGCATGGGCGGACTTTGGCAGGGATGAGAGTTTTTGAAGCAATGCGGGGAATCGATTATCTTTGCTCCCGTTCCGATGTAGACGTGAGGAGAATCGGCGCTTTCGGATTTTCCGGCGGCGGTTTGATTGCCGCTTATGCCTCAGCGCTCGATGAACGGATCAAAGCGACGGTATTATGCGGCTGGACCAATACGTTTGCGGGCAGCATCCTGTCTATGCGTCACTGCATCGATAATTACTTGCCGGGTATCCTCAAGGACGCGGAGCAGCCGGAGCTGGCTGGTCTTATTGCGCCTAAGGCGCTTTTTGTGGAATCGGGAGAAAAGGATCATATTTTCCCCGTACAGCATACTCGGGAGGCGATCGAAAGGTTAAAACAAACCTATGCCGATTGGGATGCGGAAGAACGTTTCCGCTGGGACATTCATCCCGGAGGTCATGAGATTTGCGGCAGGGAATCTTTTGATTGGCTTCATCGCATGTTGTTGGGGGAGCAATAGCCAACATTTCATTCTGCCCCCGAACAAGGTATGATAGAGGAAGCATGTCAGGCTTCGGGGGATAAACAACGACTATGACCGGATCAAAGCAATATATTCCTTTTACGTACAAAATGATGATTCCTTATCTTGCGCTTGTGCTGCTGACAGATATTCTGATCGGCTATATTTCCTATGCCATGCTGATTCAATCCCGGACGGAAATAGCGGAGTCCAGTGTGAAAACCAGCATGGAGCAAGCCAGCAACAGCATTCGCTACCAGATGGACGAAATGCAGCGGATGACGGAAACGCTGTTTGGCAGTATTTCCTTCCAGAGAGCGCTTCAGAAGGAGGGCACTCCGCTGGAGATGTATTTGACGATGCTGGACGAAATCGACCCCCAGCTCACTGCTCCCCTGCAATTTTTCGGAAACAATATTCGCATTACTCTTTTTACCGTTAATGATAAGCAGCAGATCGTAGAGGACTATGGCATGGTTGGCAAGGTCATTGGCAAAAATTATTTTGTGAGACCATTGCAGGAAATTGCGAATCAGGAATGGTTCAACCAGATAAACCACAGCCGCGAAAAAAACATATGGATGCAGGCGGGAGAAGATGCGAATTTCAGTAATTTATCGCATTTCAGACGGCTCGTTTCCTATAGCGACTACCGGACAACGATTGGTTATTTGCAGGTGACCGCCTCGCTCGAAGAAATGCTGGGGGTTCTGAACAGCTTTCCTGTTCAGGAAGGGATAACGCTTCGTTTGATCAACCGGGAAGCCGGAAACATCATGTATCAATACGGTCCCGTTGAAGGCGAGGCTGGGAATAGCGATTTTCTTATGTTGCAGGAGGATATTGCAGATACCGGCTTATATATTCAAACCTTGGTGCCGGGAGCCTACTTAACCAAGGATGCTGGAGTATTACGCCTCACTATTATTCTGATTTGTACCGCAAGCTTTGTTGTTATGGCGCTTATTGGCCTGATCGTTGCCAGAATTTCGGGCCGAAAGATGAGCAAAATCGTCGTGATGCTTCGTTCCATTCAGGAGGGCAATTTTCAGAAACGGATCAGGATTAATGGCAACGATGAATTTGTGCAAATTGCTGGCGCGTTTAATGAAATGGCCAGAGGCATGCAAAGTTTGATTGACAGCGTATACGAACAAGGCAAGCAGAAAAAGCAGGCGGAGCTGGAGGCGCTGCAGGCTCAAATTAATCCTCATTTTCTTTATAATACGCTATCGACTATCAGCAGCTTGGCCAATCTCGGCGAAATCGGTAAGGTCACGCATATGGTACAAGGCTTGTCGCGGTTTTACCGGTTGACCTTAAACGAAGGTAATGTCAATATTCCGCTCCAGCAGGAGCTTGAGCAGGTATCCACCTATCTGGATATCCAGCGTGTTCGTTATGCGGACGCTTTTAAGGTGTACATGGAGATTGAGCCGGAAATACAGCATGTACAGATTATTAAATTGATTGTGCAGCCTTTTGTCGAAAATATATTCAAGCATGCCTGGTTCGGTGAAACGATAGCTATCCGAATTACCGCGCGTAAGGTGGATGACCGTATTGAGCTGAAAATCATCGACAATGGAATCGGAATGAAGCCCGAGAAGGTGCAGGAGCTAATGAGCGCTCCCGCAAGCTCCGGCGGATATGGGGTAAAAAACGTATATGAGCGGATTCGGCTTCGCTATGGCGACCGGTACGGCGGAGAAATAGCCAGCATCTATGGTGCGGGAACAACGGTCAGACTATGGCTTCCCGCAGAGATGTCGGGGGAGAATGAGGGCAATAGCAGCCGCGCAAACAACAAGGAGGTATGACGTGAGCATTCCAATTCTACTGGTGGACGACGAAGCGATTGATCTGGAATGGCTGCGCAGAAGGGTTGTGGGCAGCGGACTTGGTCTGGACGTCGCCGGCACCGCAAGCAGCGGCTTTGCCGCTCTTGAGATCATGCGTAAACAAACAGTCGATATCATTTTGTCGGATATCCGAATGCCCATTATGACCGGCACCGAGTTTGCACGGAAGGCGCGGGAGATAAATCCGGCGGTTAAAATTGTATTTATTAGCGGCCATGAAGATTTCAGCTATGCCAAGGAAGCTATTGAAGTCCATGCCCACAAATATTTGCTTAAGCCCGTTGCGGACGATGACCTGTACCTGACCCTGAAGGAGCTATGCGATGTCATTAGCATGGAGCGGCAGCAGAAGCTGGCCAATACCGAAACCTTGACTCTGGCCAGTGCGGAGCTGGTTGTGAGATGGGCGGAAAGCGGGGAGGAGCTGCCCGCAGATTCTCCGGTTGTTGCCATGCTGGAGCAGCTGGTGAGAAACGGGGCGGCAGCATCCGTCATCGAGCTGGACGATCTGGAATGGAAGCTGAGGGGGCTTAGCGATGAAAAGCGCGGAGACGTGCTGCGGGACGCCTTTCACGACATTCATCATTTCATACAATCGTTATCGGCCGGCAAGCTGTTTTATTTAAAGGACAATCGGCTTCTTTTGCTCTCGGCAGCCGCACAAAGGGAAAAGCTGCTTGAAAACATACTGGAGCAAATCAGAACCAAAACGGCTTTCACAGCTACAATCGGAGCAGGCAATCCCGTCAACGGGATTGCCGATCTCAGGAAGTCCTATTGGGAGGCAAAAGCTGCGCTGCAAGCAAAATGGATATTGGGCAAAAATCGCCTGATTCCTTATACGCCGCATCAGGCCGGCGGTTTGCGTTCAGCCGATAACCTTGAAGAACTGCTGGATAAGCTGCTGGAGGAGATTATGGCCTATGATCTGGTAGCCATTGACGACAGCTTGCTGAAGCTGTTTAATGAGCCGGTCCCGTGTTCAGGCAAGCAGGAGGTGTATGACCTCATAATCCGTGTAACGTCTGGGCTTCATGCCAGATTGCAAAAGCAAAATGAAAATTTGTATGAGGTGCTGAGATGGGAGTCGCAGCAGCCGGAAATGCTGTTCCATTTTGAGACGGTGCACGATATTATGTCCTGGATTCGCCGCCGCTTTTTTGAGCTGTCGGAGCTGCTGTACATGAAGCGGCAGCGCCAAAAGCGCAAGCTGATCCAGGAGCTGATGGAATATGTGGAGCAAAATCTGGACAAAAAAATTACGCTGAAAGAAGCGGCTTCGCATTTTGGCTTTACGCCTAATTATTTGGGTTTTGTGTTCAAAGAGGACACGGGCGAAGCGTTCAGCGATTATTTGACCCGGGTAAAGCTGGAGCGGGTGTGTGAGCTGCTGAAGGACCCTACGCTGAAAATTTACGAAATAGCAGACCGCATGGGCTATATCAACATTATTTATTTCAATCGCCAGTTCAAACAGGCGATGGGGCTTACCCCCGGAGAATACCGAAAAAAACACAAAATTTAGAGGTAGCTCAAAAAGTCCGCTTCCCATTACGGGACATGACTAGCGTCATGGCCGGCGGCGAATATGGCTTTCAGCCGAAATCTCCGGTCCTCACGTAGCTTAGACTACGCTCCGGTCCTCGATTTCTAGCTTTGAATAGGGCAATTAGCCGAAAGCGCTCCTTTAGGGGGCGCTTTTTTGGTGCGTATTTCGTGGTTATAAACTTTATTTCGGTTGTATCGGTGAAAAAGTACTATTTTTTGTTGCTCCCCTGAATGCCCTTTGTCCATTTGAAAAACTATAATGAAATCAAATAGAGAACGAGGAGTGATGGGAGATGAGCAAAAGCGGGTTTTGGCATGACGTCAAAAAATATCGCGCACTGCTGCTTATGCTGGCTCCGGCAGTATTTTTTTTCCTGCTGTTTGCCTATGTGCCCATGGCCGGCATCGTGCTGGCATTTAAGCAATACAACTACAGCGACGGGATTTTTGCAAGCCCCTGGAACGGCTTGAACAATTTCCGGTTTTTCTTCGAATCCGGGGATGCCTGGCGAGTAACGCGAAATACGGCGTTGTATAATCTGGCCTTTATTCTTGTCAATAACCTGCTTCAAATCGTAGCGGCTATTCTGCTGTTTGAGGTAGCGGGCAAATGGTTCCGCAAAATTACGCAGTCCATTCTGTTCCTGCCGTATTTCATTTCCTGGGTTGTTGTTGGCGCGATTGCGTACAACATGTTTAACTACAACGTGGGTACGATAAACGTAGCATTGGAATGGTTAGGCTTTGCTAAGGTCGATATTTACAACACGGCTTCTTATTGGCCGTTTATCTTGGTAGCCGTTACCGCATGGAAAGCGCTTGGTTACGGAACGATTATGTACCTGGCGGCCATTACAAGCATTGATACGGAAATGTATGAAGCCGCCGAAATCGACGGCGCAAACATCTTCCAGCGCATTTTCAAAATTACGATTCCAAACCTGATGCCAACGCTGATCATTTTGGTGCTTCTGGCAATCGGCAATATTTTCCGCGGCGACTTCGGCATGTTCTATAACATGATCGGCAACAACAGCATGTTGTTCTCGGCGACGGATGTTATCGATACCTTTGTATTCCGTTCCTTGACGACAAACAATGAAATCGGCATGTCTGCTGCGGCTGGCTTCTACCAATCCATACTCGGTTTCGCGACCATTCTGCTTGCTAACTACGCGGTACGAAAATACGATAAGGATCGGGCATTGTTTTAGCCTGGAGAGGAGGGAAAGCACATGGCTTCACCAACTGCAACAAAAGGCAAGTTCAAGTTTTCCGATAAAACTCTTCTGTCTATTATCGGCTACACCATCATGACTTTGCTTGCTATCGTTTGTATCGTTCCTTTTATACTGATCATTTCATCGTCATTTACAGACGAAATGGCTATTACGCTTAACGGCTATCAAATTATTCCGACGGTTTTTTCCACAGAAGCTTATAGCGTCTTGTTCAAATATCCAAAGGATATGATAGCTGCGTATGGAGTTACGATCGGCGTAACGGCGACGGGAACGCTGCTTGGCCTGTTCCTTACGGCAATGACAGCTTACGTCCTGTCTCGCCGCGACTTCAAATGGCGCAACCAGTTCTCCTTTTTCTTCTTCTTCACAACGCTGTTTAACGGCGGTCTGGTGCCATGGTACCTCATGATGAACGCGCTTGAGATGAAGGATAATTATTTGGCGCTTGTGCTGCCGCTTCTGTTGAACGTCTTTTATATCATCGTTATGAAGTCGTTTATGAGCAGCATCCCGGATGCCATTACGGAATCCGCAAAAATTGACGGAGCAACCGACTTTGGCATTTTTATCAAGCTGATTCTTCCGTTGTCCAAGCCCGCTTTAGCTACCATCGGATTGTTTCTGGCGCTGGGCTATTGGAATGACTGGTATAACGCGCTGCTTTTTATAGGGAAATCTGAGATGATGCCGCTTCAATATTATTTGTACCGCATGCTTGCCAATATGGACGGCCTGCGTAAAGCGATGATGGCTTCAGGTATGGCGGTTAACTTCGCAATGCCGACGGAAAGTCTCAAAATGGCCATGACGATAGTAGCAACCGGCCCGATTTTCCTGGTATATCCGTTTATTCAACGTTATTTTGTAAAAGGTCTTACGATTGGCGCTGTAAAAGGGTGACCTCAGGATTTTCCTGGTTATCATAAAAATTTGATTTGGGGGATGTAAACATGAAAGGATCACGCAAGCTTGCTTCCATGATGTTGGTGCTTGTTCTGGCTCTTACAATGATTTTGTCAGCATGCGGCAGCAAAAACGATAACGCCGGTACTGGCAGCACGGCTGCTCCTGGCGAAAACGCTGGCAGCACGGATAAGGAATTAAAGCTGAAAATGGTTATGCTCGGTGGCAAACCGATTGATTTTGATGAGGTGTTTGGTCAAATTAACACCAAGCTGAAAGAAAAAGCAAACGCAACGCTTGATGTGGAATTTTTGGACTGGTCCGACTGGGCAACAAAATATCCGCTTAAATTTGCGGCTCAGGAAAATCTTGATCTGATTTACGCGGCTAACTGGGCGAACTACAACGACCAGGCAACCAAAGGCGGTTTTCTGGAGCTGACGGAAGACCTGCTGAAGCAATATTTGCCTAAAACATTTGAAGTTATGCCTCAAGCGGCATGGGATCAAGCAAAAGTAAACGGCAAGGTGTACATGGTTCCGCAAAACAATGATGAAACCATCGACAAAGTTGTTCTGATTCGTCAGGACCTACTGGAAAAGTACAAGCTTGAGCCTATCACAAGCCCTGAAACGTTTGCAGCTTACCTGAAAACAATTGCGGCTAACGAACCGGGCGTTACAGCTTACGGCGCTCGTCCTGGCGACGGCTGGAAATGGCATGAATTGGACGACATGCTGCTGGAGCAAAACAACAACTGGACAGTAGCCGACCTCAGCGTTCCGCTGGCGTTCAAAACGGATGATCCAAATGGCGAGTTGTTTAGCGTATACGAAACTCCAGAGTTCTTGGAGCTGCTCAAATACTACAAAGACCTGGCTGACAACGGCGTATGGACGAAAAACGTGTTGAGCGAAAAAAGCGATGTATGGCAAGATATGCTGGCCGGCAAGGTTGGCGCACGCAGCCACAACATCGGGACGCTTGGCCTGAACATGGTAGAAGGCAACAAAGCCGGAAAATTCAAATTTGAAGTAGCTGACATTACGCCTGACCGTTACAAGCTGAATGCTCTGTCGACGCAAAACGGCATGGCTGTTTCCGCAACAAGCAAAAACGTTGAGCGTTCCCTGATGGTTATCGACCTGCTGCAAAGCGACAAAGAGCTTCACGATCTGATGATGTATGGTATTGAAGGCAAGCATTACATTGCAGTTGGCGACGACAAGTACAAGCAAGGCGACTTTGCTCCGAACTACACAGGCTTCTCCAACTGGGGCTTCAACTCCAAGCTGAATCGTGTAGATGACTCCATTCCTGCGTCCGCAATCGCGATTACGGATGCTTGGAAAGACAAAGTCTACCACTTCCCGCTTGAAACATTTGTATTCGATAACAGCAACGTGAAAAACGAAGTGTCGAACGTAGGCAACGTTATGCTGCGTTACGCTATTCCTTTGGAATACGGCTTGATCGACGATATCGAAAAAGGCCGCGACGAGCTGGTTAAACAGCTGAAAGCTGCCGGAATCGACAAAATCAAAGAAGAAATGCAGAAACAAATCAACGCTGCTCTTGGCAAATAAGCAATAATCTATGAGGTGCTCCCGGCTTTTGCGGGGGGCACCTTGCCTTTTATCCAAACCATGATCAGGGAGGACAAACATGGAATATGCCATCTCGGTTCGCAATGCAACAAAAGCCATCTATCCGTCATCGCTCAAAATGAACGGGTCTAACCCGCAAGGGGACAGGATCAGCTTTACAAACTACTATATGGAATGGAACGGAAAGCCGTTTATCGCCATTTGCGGCGAATATCATTATGCGCGATACGATGAAAACGGCTGGGATTTGGAAATCGGGAAAATGAAAATGTCCGGCATTAATGTTGTTGCGACTTATATTTTCTGGAATCACCATGAAGAGACTGAAGGAAGCTTCAACTGGTCCGGCAATCGGGATTTACGCAGGTTTGTGGAATTATGCGCAAAGCGCGGCTTGCATGTTATTTTGCGCGTGGGGCCGTTTTGCCATGGAGAGGTTCGAAACGGCGGGTTGCCGGATTGGCTGTTTGGCCAAACGTTTGAGGTTCGTTCCAATGATGAAGGTTATTTGAGCTATGTGCGCAGGCTGTATGGGGAGATCGGCAAGCAGGTGGAGGGGTTGATGTTTAAGGATGGCGGCCCCGTCATCGGCATCCAGCTCGAAAATGAGCTAAACGCAGCATCTGCTCCGTGGGAGATGACAACCAAGCAAGGAGATGAATATTTGGGCGGAGGCGTAAGCGGAGAAGAAGGCATCCGTCATATGCGCCATCTCAAAACGATGGCCGAGGAAGCAGGACTCGTTACGCCGATTTATACGAGCACCGGCTGGGACAATGCGCCGCTGCTGGAGGATGAGGTGCTTCCGCTCTATGGCGGTTACGCCTATACCCCATGGAGCGTAACGGCAGAGCAGCCGGACCAGCAGCCCACGGGGGAATACGTGTTTCAGGACTATCATAACGATGACGCAAGCAAAAACCGCTTCACTCCGCCATATCCACGCGAAAAATATCCGTTTGCTTGCTGTGAAATGGGCGGCGGTATGCAAACCTGGTATTTGGCCCGTTTTCAGGTCGAGCCTGAAAGCGTATCCGCAATGACGATGATGAAGCTGGCCGGAGGCTGCAACTTTGTCGGTTATTATATGTTCCATGGCGGAACAAACCCGATGGGGGAAACCGGATACCTCAATGAAAATACGACGCCGAGATTTTCGTACGATTTTCAAGCTCCTATCGGGGAATTTGGACAAATCCGGCCCTCCAATGATTTGCTGCGTCCTCTGCATTATTTTTTGCATAGCTTTGGCGGGCGGCTGGCGCCCCTTGCTACTGTATTGCCGGATAATGCGCTTGATATCTCCCCGGCAAATAATGAAGATTTGCGTTATGCCATAAGGACGGACGGCAAAAGCGGTTTCCTGTTTATAAACAACTATCAGGATCACGTCGAAATGCCGAGGCATGAAAACGTGAAATTTGCCCTTGATACCATGGCTGGCAAAATCGTATTTCCACGGCGTAAGGGCTTGACTATCGAACCGGGAGCATCACTCATGCTGCCGTTCCGATTTGATTTGGGGGGAGCGTTGCTGCTTGCGGCAACTTGCCAGCCGGTGACGGAAGTAAAAGGAGCAGATACCGATACCTACTTCTTCCGTGCGCCAGACGGCCAGGCTGCCGAGCTTTTGCTGGATACGGCCACTTTTTCGGAGCTTTCAGTGGAAAACGGCATGGCCGGGCAAGGAAGCGACGGCGTTATGATTGTCACCACTATTCCCGGTAAGTCGGCACAGATTCAATTTAAAGCGCCGGGCGGCCGTATCATTCGAGTTTATGTCATGACGGAGACGGAAGCTGCGGGCATGTGGCAATCGGAGCTTGGCGGCGAGCGTCGCGTTTTCTTTTCCGATGCGGCAATTGTCATGAATGAAGAAGGAGTTTCTTTTATAAGCGAGGGCAGAAGTGAATTTCAGTGCCGCGTGTACGATGCTCCTGGGCATTCAAGCCTTAAGCTTGCGCCAAAATCCGAGGGAGCTGTAGCTGGTATAGAGAAGCAAGGATGGTTTAGCCAATACAGCTTTAAGCTGCCAGCTTATGAAGTCGAAATGGAGCTACAGCGCCTTCAAGAGCATAAAGTGGCGCTACGTTTTCCAACTGGGCTGCTACAAGGAGCTTATGATGTGCTGCTGCATATCGATTATACCGGGAATGTGGGGTATGCTTTCTCGGGCGGACAACTGGTGCATGACCATTTCTACAACGGCAAGCCGTGGGAGCTGGGCTTGTCCCATATCCGCGGAAACGTGCGGGACAATATGCTTGTGCTTCAGACGACGCCGCTGCGGAAAGGAAAGGTAACGATTGCAAAAGATGCTGCCATGGCCGTATCACGCCAGTTCGAAGGCGAAGCGATAGCTGCTATACATGGCGTCCAAGCAGAGCCGGTTTACCGTCTGGATTGTTCAATCGCAACATCCTGAACCTGCAGCAACTTCCATTTTCCAACCTTGCTTTGTTATAATGAAGCTGCATAAAGGCAATAGATTGAATATAAATATGCGTTCAAGGAGAGTTGGACAAGCATGCGGAAAATGGCAGCAATTATCGGCGGTCTTGCCGCCGTTGCGCTGGGAGCTTTGCTGATCGTTAATCTTGGCGGCAAGGCTGATGATCAGGTATTGGGAACAGAGGATATCAAACAACTCGTCCGAGAATACAGCTCGGGACAAAGCGATGTGAAAAATGCCTCCATTTCATCAACAGAGCTGATTGTAACGGGGAAAAATAATCAATCTATCACTTATCCATTGCCGAAGGACGAGTTTTTTGTCTCCATTGCTCCTTTTGTAAAGGAAACTCATCCTTGCGCCATTCATAGCTTGACAGGCTGCCAGGGCGAGCTGAAGGGGCAGCAGATCAAGCTTACGGTCAAGGATAATGAAGGAAACACGGTGATTGATGATACAGTGAGCACGCTTGATAACGGCTTTGTTGATTTGTGGCTCGCGCGAGATAAAACCTATTCCGTAAGGATCGAACAAAACGGATTAACCTCGGAGTCGCAAATATCGACCTTCGAGGGAGACAACACCTGTATTACAACGATGCAATTAATATAGCACGATGTGTAAAAGAACCATTAATTCCACTTCTTAAAAGTGAAATTGATGGTTCTTTTCTCTTCGCGAAAACGCTTTATACTACCCGATTAACGATAAAATAAAAAGCGCCAGTCCCGCTCCCAATAGAAAAAATATAAAAAGAATGTAACCCGTTAAGGTAAATACACTGCCGCTCTGGACGAAGCTGTTAATGATAGCGCGTGACGGGTCGATGGGGTCGTATAAAACCTCCACCCGGGTGCCTGGGCTGGGAGCAGGGCTTTGCCTGACGATGGATTCAATAACATATTCTCTCCCCGATGGCGTTTGGAACACAAAAACCGGCTTTCTATCTGCAAAATGTTGCAGATGCCCTCTATCAGCGATCACTTGCCCCGTAGTTTTTGACCAGCCTGCAGTTCTTCTCCGCATTATAAATCCGATGATCCAGAATACGGCTGCAAGCACTGTGCCTCCTCCAGCAATCAAACCTGGAATAAACCAGATGTCCATTCATTTCATCCCCTCTCCCAATATTTTCGCCTTGCCTAGATTCATGTTAACTCCTATACGGTTTTGTTTATTAGACGTTTCAGCCTCAAACGTATAAATGGTGTTGACAAAATTAATAGTAATGATTACGATTAATAAATCGAAAGTATTACTATTAAATGCGAGGCAAAGTCGGAGCAATTCAGACGGTCTTGCGGAGCACACGGAGGGACATAGGAATGGCAATGGACAAAAAGCTGCCTGTAACCGTACTTAGCGGTTATTTAGGAGCAGGAAAAACGACGATTTTAAACCATGTATTAAACAACCGCAGCGGCATGAAGGTAGCCGTGATTGTCAATGATTTGAGCGAGGTTAACATTGATGCGGATTTGATTCAAAACGGAGGCGGGTTATCGCGGACGGAGGAAAGGCTGGTGGAAATGTCGAACGGCTGCATCTGCTGCACGCTGAGGGAAGACCTGCTTCGCGAGGTAGAGCGTCTGGCGATGGAGGGCCGGTTTGATTACATACTGATCGAATCGACGGGGGTTGGCGAGCCTGTGCCGGTAGCGCAGACCTTCTCGTACATCGATCAGGAGCAAGGCATTGACTTGACGCAGTTTTGCAGACTGGACTGCATGGTCACCGTCGTGGACGCCTACCGCTTCTGGAGCGATTTTTCATCCGGCGAATCCTTGATGGATCGCAAGCAGGACGTTGGCGAAGGCGATACCAGGGAGGTCGTGGACCTGCTCATTGACCAAATCGAGTTTTGCGACGTGCTCATTTTGAACAAATGCGACAGAGTGGGAGAAAAGGAGCTGGAGGATTTGGAAAAGGTGTTGAAGGCGCTCCAGCCCAAGGCTAAGCTGATTCGCTCCAGTCATGGTAAGGTCGACCCTGCCGCCATTTTGAATACCGGATTGTTTAACTTCGAGGAAGCAAGCCGTTCGGCGGGATGGATTCAGGAGATGGAGAAGGAGCACCATGTGCCGGAAACGGAGGAATACGGCATTTCCTCCTTTGTCTACGAGCGCACCCGCCCGTTTCATCCCGGCAGACTGATGAAGTGGATGTCCAGCTGGCCGGAGCAGGTCGTTCGAGCCAAAGGCATCGTTTGGCTTGCTAGCCGCAACGATATGGCGCAAAATTTCAGCCAGGCCGGCCCTTCCATCCAGTTTGGTCCCGCAGGCAGATGGGTGGCATCGCTGCCGGAAAGCATGCATGCCGAAATATTCAGAGATAATCCGGACATCCAAAAAAACTGGGATGATACGTACGGCGACCGCATTAACAAAATAGTGCTGATCGGCATGTCGCTTGACCGCCCGGCCTTGTCCGGCGAGCTGGACCGCTGCTTGCTAACTGAGGAGGAAATGGCACTGGACTGGTCCTCCTTCAGAGATGACTTCCCCGATCACAGCGATGTTCAATTAGAGGAAATGCTTCAGTAGCGCCTGGCTCGAGTAACTGAGCCAGCAGGATCAGCTTTTTGTAAGAGGAGGTGAGCACATGCGTGTGACCATTACATTAGCTTGTACCGAGTGCGGAGACCGCAACTATACGACGACAAAAAACAAACGCAATCACCCGGAACGGCTGGAGCTTAGAAAGTATAGCCCCCGACTCAAAAAATATACCATACACAGAGAAATCAGATAGCCCCGCCTATAGACCTTTGAAGCAAAACCATTACATTTTGGGCAAAGGCGTTTAGAAAGCAAACACCGAGAATGCCGTATCAGTTCCTGGTGTTTGCTAATTTATTTATTTTTGGCTCAAACTAATAATCAGTGCTTGACAGAAAACAAAGCTTAGCGGAAGAACCCTCTGTCCCGTAGCTCCATCTCGGCCCAAGTCAAGCACTGATTTCTGGTTTGAGCCATCTTTTGATTAAACTTCCTTCTGGTTAAAAAATCGTTCCAGACCGGCGCGCAGGTTATCATGGGCCCAGTTGATATGGTCCTTGTTTTCATATTGACGATAATAGCATTCAATAACCATAAGTAAATCCCTGAACAAATCGTAAAGCTTAAGCCGCTCTAGCTCCGACGGGGTGGCGGGCGTTCTGCCGTATCCTTTTTCAAACGGGGCATGCCGGTCGAAATGGCTAAAATAATATTCGTCCAGCGGATCGCCCCATAATGAACGCTCCAGATCAATAATGGCGCTGATTTCGCCGTCCCGAACAATAACGTTGCCGTCCCACAAATCCCACAGCACCAGATTGGCTTCCGTCACTTCCTCCATTACAGGCAGCCTCTTATTAATTTCCTCTTCCAGCACCTCATACGTAACGGGCAATTCAACGCCGGCTGTCCTTCCATCCTCAAGAACGCCGAAAATGAGATCGGAAAATGCCTCCTTCCAGGTCGCGCGAACGCCATCCTCCGGAAACAACGGTCCATATACGCTGCCTTTAATGTCGTTGATTCTGCGGTTGTACACGCCAAGCTGATAACGGATACCGGCAATCTGCTCCTGGCTTAAGCTGTCCCGTACTTTATTCAGAGGTTGCCCTTCAACAAACTCCATAATAAAATATTCCGCCGGAATGAGCCGGCAGGTCGGATCGTACACATAGACATGAGGTACGGGCACGCCGCCGCGCTCCAGAACAAGCCGGAGCGTTTCCACCTCGGTTTGCATATTGTTTCTTTCGCAGCGCATTACTTTTTTGTCTTTGCCCGGAGCAACCTTCAGCACGACGCGCCGTCCGTCCGCAAGCTGTATGGCATAGGCTGTATTGGCCCAGCCGTCGGTTAACTCCGCGGCTTCGCCTAAACCTTGGCCAAAGGCCTTTTCGATAATGCAGCTCAGCTGCTCCTGGCTGAGCTTGCTTTTATTAAAGCTTTCCATAGAATTGAATTCACCTTCTGTTTGGAATGGAATAAAGGATTCTAAACCGGTTGCCGCTCGTCCACATCCATGCCCGGAAAAAAGCAGGGGCCTTTAGGGACAACCGCTACACGTTTTTCGATGAACGGCAGGCATATTCCTTCTGTTCATTGCGTCGAAATTGCGGCTGGATTACGTAGAAACGATGTCATTTTGAATAAAAGGTTCAAAACGGATGGAGCAAAGGGGGAAGGAACATTAATTTGTGAAATAAAATCTATACTTTAACAGGTTTAGAAAAAATGGAAAAGAAGCTAGGATGGAATTGGGAGGTGTTCTTTATTAAGAATTGTAAGCGCTTCACAAAATCCGATTAACAAAAAAATGATGGAGGCGATTAATGAAGATGGTCAAACGTTATGCAAAAATAATAGCGGCCGCGCTGGCTGTACTGCTGGTTCTGCCTGCAGGCATCGGTGCGGGGAAGGCTTCTGCGAGCGCTGACGATGCGGCAAGGCAGGTTGTCATTGAACATCATTTTGAGGATGGCACGCAAGGATGGTATAAGCGGGGAAGCGAAACGGTTACGCAGTCGCTTGATGCAGCCTATGAAGGCAGCGGCAGCTTGTTGACTGAGGGAAGAAGCGCAACCTGGCATGGGCCGGGTTTTGATTTGGCTTCGACCGGATTACTCCAAAAGGAAGCCGTTTACGAAATTAGCGCTTATGTCAAACTAAAGGAAGGCATGGAAGGCACGGAAGGAACGGAGGGCAATGAATCTCTGCAGCTTTCCGTCAGGCAGACGGGAGCCGATATTGAATACGTAAATCTGGGTTCTGCTGTATCCGTTGGAAGTGAGGACTGGGCTTTAGTGACGGGCCAATATGCTTACGACAAAAAGGCAACGGTGCTTGAAATTTATTTGGAGAGCACCTCTAGCGCTACCGCGGCCTATTATATGGACCAGTTTGTAGTTGAGCTTATACATGCTGCTCCAGAAGGTCCTGAAGAGCCAGAGGAGCCAGGAGAGCCCCAAGGGCCAGGGGAGCCGTCGGTCAGTGCGTTTGTTTATGATTTTGAAGACGGCACAATGATGGGCTGGACCTCCAGAGGCGAGGAATCGACAAGCGTGACAGAGGAGGCTGCGCATAGTGGAAGCCGAAGCCTCAAGTCCTTTAATCGGACACAGTCGTGGAATGGGCCAAGCCGGGATTTATTGGCGCTGCTTCAGCCCAACACGACCTACCGCATCTCTGCTTTTGTCCGGCTTGGGGCTATTCCAGATTCTCCAAGCACAGTCAGGCTGACGATGGAGAACAAGGCATCCGGCGCATCGGGATCTTCGTATACATCGCTGGCATCGGCAACGGTGGATACAACGGATTGGGTCGAGTTGAAGGGGACGTTCAGCTATGGAGGAACGCTCGACACGCTTAGCCTGTATATCGAATCCTCGAACGTAGAGGACCAGCTGTATATTGATGATGTCGTTATAGCGCCTCCGGCCGGCATACAAACCGACATTACGCCCTTGAGCGATGCCTTTAGCGATTTTTTTGAAATTGGAGCAGCGGTAGAGCCGGTTCATCTGAATGGCGTGCATAAGCAGCTGCTGGAGTATCACTACAATTCCATTGTTGCAGAAAATGCGATGAAGCCTTCGTCGATCAATCCGTCGCCTGGCGTATTTAATTGGACAGGGGCTGACCGGATCAGAGATTATGCCAGGGACAATGGCATGAATTTGCGTTTTCATACGCTTGTTTGGCATGAGCAAGGCGCAGACTGGATGCTGAAGGACGAAAATGGGGTTGAGCTGGCGGCGACCCCCGAAAACAAGCAGCTCGTTTTGCAGCGTCTGGAGACTTATTTGCGCGAGGTGGTCGCCCGATACAAGGACGATGTTCGTGATTGGGATGTTGTCAACGAGGTTATCGACGAGAACCGTCCTGACGGAATGAGAAACAGCGCCTGGTACCGTCTGACGGGCCTGGATTTTATTCGGACAGCGTTTAGAGTTACCCGGGAGGTTGCCGGGGAAGAAGCCAAATTATACATTAATGACTATGGCACGCATCAGCCCAGAAAACGGGATTTTCTGTACGATCTGGCTGTAGGGCTAAGAAATGAAGGAGTGCCGATTGACGGGGTGGGCCATCAAACCCACATTAATATAGCAAGCCCGTCCATTGAACAGATTACGGATTCCATCCGAAAATTTGGCGAAGCAGGCTTTGATAATCAGCTGACGGAGCTGGATGTATCCGTTTATACTAACAATTCCGATGCCTATACCGTTGTTCCAGAGGGACTGCTTGTGGAGCAAGGCCAACGGTACAAGGAGCTGTTTCAGGCATTAAAATCGCTGGATACGGAGGGTAAAGCGGCGGGCGTGCAGGACGGCTGGATCAGCAACGTAACGCTTTGGGGCATTGCGGATGATCATACTTGGCTGCATAACCGCCCGGTTGCCAGACAGGATGCGCCGTTCCCCTTTGACAAAAACTATAGGGCAAAACCTGCTTATTGGGGAATGGTAGACCCGGACAAATTGCCGATTACACCAAAAACAGCAAGATCAACAGAGGGAACGCCTTCAAGCCTGGGGGCAAATGACCCGGCATGGGGCCCCGTTCCGTTAGTAAAAAGCGAGGGCAGCGAAGACCTTCAAGTATCATTCAAAACATTATGGGATAGCGGCAAGCTTTATGTGCAGGCGGAAGTAAAGGACAATACCATTCGTCAAGGCGACAAAGTGGAGCTGTTCCTCTATGACGGAGAAGCGGCTTCGCATGTGGAGTTATTGCGCGGAAGCGCGGGAAGTGCAGAATTTTCTAATGGTTACCGGGTAGCCGGAGCGCTGCCGCTGGCAACGCCGGGTACGTCAGGAGACCAGGTGAGGTTTGATATTCGCGTCACGGACACGGGGACAGACGGCAGCCCGGACCATATAGGTAACGGAAAAATCGTGTCATGGAGCGATCACAGGAACAATCAGCATACCGACCAGTCGGGCTATGGCGTCTTGACGTTTGCCGGTGCCATTACATTAGGCCAGGCGTTTAAAGGAACTCCCGTTATTGACGGAGAACTCGATGCTTTATGGCAAACGGCCCCCGAGATGGGAACCGGAGTTTGGGTGCAGGGAACGGCGGGCTCGACGGCAACGTTCCGTACGCTGTGGGATGAAAACCACTTGTATCTATACGCGGTAGTCTCCGACAATAATTTGAGCGACCGCAGCGCCAATCCGTGGGAGCAGGACTCCATCGAAATTTTCATTGATCAGAATAACGGAAAAACTACAGAGTATGAAGGCGACGACGGCCAATACCGGATCAATTTCCGGAATGTCCGTTCCGTAGGCGGGTTTGCAAGTCTGGATAACCTGGCCTCGGAGGTCAAAATAATAAAGGATGCTTCGGGAGCAGACGTAGGGTATGCAGTTGAGGCGGCGATCAAGCTGCCTGACATTACGCCTTCCGAAGGGCAATACATCGGCTTCGACTTGCAGGTGAACAATGACAGCAATGACGACGGCTCGCGCGACAGCATAGCGATGTGGGTTGATCCAAGCGGACAGTCTTATGCCGATACGTCAAGACTTGGCGTGCTGCGCTTGAGCCAGCATCCGCCTGCATCGACTTCTAACTCCGGCTTTTACTACGTCTCGCCAGTGACTGAAATCAACAATGGCATTATTGTTCCGCCCCTCACGCTGGCCCAGGGCACAGCCAAAGCTGGCGTAACAGAGGAGCAGCTTCGGAGGGCGTTGCAGCAGGTCTCTAAAAGCGACAACAGCCTAAAGGACATTGGCATCGAGCTG
>PJUA01000102.1_pt1 | contig 90446 bp, 76 predicted proteins | sample 1512151 | NCBI WGS metagenome assembly PJUA01 (sample SAMN08177678, study PRJNA422409) | Soil metagenome, whole genome shotgun sequencing project. | isolation source: Soil enriched on filter paper: beechwood xylan treatment | place: USA: Madison | collected 2015-01-15 | reverse complement strand
TTTCAATCAGCACTTTTGCCTCTGCCCGGCTGCGGAACCACTCCCGGTTAAGCAGTTCGTCACGCAGCTTGCCATTGAAGCTTTCCACGAATCCGTTCTGCCATGGACTGCCTGGCGCAATGAAGGCCGGACCAACTGAGGCATCCCGCAGCCATCGCATGACCTTGGCCGCTGTGAACTCGGCGCCGTTGTCCGACCTTACGTAGGCCGGCTTTCCATGTAACCGCATCAATCGCGAGAGCGTCAGGATGACATCCTGGGAGCGCAAACTGGCAGCAACTTCGATGGCCAGGCATTCCCGGGTGTATTCGTCGATCACACACAGCATCTTCAACGAGCGTCCATCCACCATCTGGTCATGAACAAAGTCATAGCTCCAGACTGAATTAGGCTTGGTTGCTCCCGGTAACCGAATGTCGTTGCCGCATCGCCGCCTGCGGGGCCGCTTTCGTGGAATGCCCAGTTTGAGCGCGCTCCAGAGCCGTCGCACTCGGGACTCGCCCAAGGCCAGCCAGGCAGACATACGTCGATAGCCGAATCGAGGGACCTCTTGCGATGCCGCGATGAGCTGCTGCGTCAGGCTCCGATCCTTTTCAGGTTGTAGCAACTGATAACCCGCTACCCGCCGGCTTAGCTCCAGATAACGACATGCCTTGCGTTGCGACAGCCCCCGACGAGTAAGGACTTCCAGCGCTTCGCGCCGGCCCGCGGAGGTCATCATTTTTTTCGGCTTAACTCCTTCAAGCCATCAATCACCAGCAGCTGCTCCGCCACCATGCGTTTGAGCTTGTCGTTCTCGGATTCAAGCTCTCTGAGCCGCCGGGCATCCGAGACATCCATACCGCCAAACTTGTTTCTCCAGCGGTAAAAGGTCTGCTCAGTAATGTTGTGGCGCTTGCACAGATCTACCGTCGCAATCTCCTTGCTCTCTGCCTCTCGCAAGATGCTGATGATCTGTTCGTCCGTAAATCGCTTCTTCATTGAGTTCTCCTTGGCGTTAGCATAAAGAACTCACTTATCTAGTGGCTACAAAATTCGTCTCAGGTCAACGATAACGAATTCATGAAGCAGCTCGAGAACATGGAGCGGCGGGCGTGGGCGGCAGTTAATAAGACCTACGGCATCGACCCGCCAAGTCAGATGCCGGAGATCGTTGACCCTGCTTGATTATCGGCGAACCGGAGCCAGAAGATCTGATGTCTGATACAGAGTTTAAGGTGCTAGACGAAAAAATCCAACACTAAGTAAGTAGCGTGGGTAAAGGCGGGGAGGGGAGAAAAAAACGAGGCGGCAGCTAAAGGAATTTTGTTGTTCATCCAGCATCTTGGCTTGCGTCTCGTGATGAGACAATGCAGTGCATTAGTAAAAGAAACTGGGCTTCTTTTGCTCGGATAAACCCCACTCACCGGAGGATAGAAAACTATCCTCCGGCTTAGCACCTACACACCCCTTACGAGGCGTGGGGAGTTGCTTCTTTGCGCAATAATTAAGCGCTTATGCAGATTTTACTACCTTTTGAGATTGGCGCGGTATGACAACATTAGTCGCTTGGTTCGGCGCAGACGAAAAATCTGACGGACGAAGGCCAGCATCATTATATTTCGCAAGTGATAGCCGAATTTCATGGGATGAAAAACCTAGGCCGCATTGGGATCACGCAAAAAAAGTTTTCGCATCACGCACCTCCCCTGATATTTTTGGATTTTCGGGGGGCGTTGAATCGGGCCTAATGTTGCTTTCTCAAGTCGCTAGCTTGGTAGACCATGGTGTCCTTTTTGCCCCTATGGATGATGCGAATCAGCGCTACAGAAAATTTTTCCACGCTCTTCAGCGTACGTGGGAGTTTTACCCATTAAAAAAACGGCAGGATGTCTCTCTTTTGCACGGTTTTAGAATAGGAGATGGTGCCAATTCACGGTTCTATGTCAGCTCATTCAAATATCGAGTTGATAGCAGAAAATGGATCAATCAACTATTGGAGTGTCCGAGAGGTGAAGATAGTAGCGTCTTGACCTCCAGTGGCAGTGGCAGTGAAACAGCACTACGTTGGATAGCACAGCGAAACGAATGTGTGGACGTTAAGAATACGGCACGCGCTGTTTTTTCCGGCGTATGCGACGCTATCCTTTCTGAAATTGATCCGGCCACAGGTGGATCTCCGCAGCTCGTCGCTCTATATCGGAAAGCTAACGCATCCTCGATTGGTATCGTCTGGAACGATAAGCTCTTCTTCGATGGCCAACCTGTCGAGCAGTCCTACGTACCCGATGAAATTGAGTGGAGAAATAGGTTCTTCGAGCGTATCGACAAAAGGACTAAAGAGCTTCTACTTGGCGCGCAGTCTCATGATTCCCTTAGGGGATGACTCCATTTTGGAGTCGAAAGAGATTTCCGAAATTACCGACCGGTGGTGGAGGTTGGTAACGGTTCGGTTATCTAAAAACAATAAACGTAGCCGGCGACGTGCAGCTTATCAGGGGAATTTCTTTTGCGATGACTAAATTCTATTCTCGCATCTCCAATTGGGGGAAAAGGCTTTGGCTGACGATTAGAGCTACAGCGAAAACAGATATGGTTATGGATCTAGAGGTCGGAGCCGACGTTCCTATCCATACGGCATCGGAAGACCGTTTGAAACGAGGGGAGTTTGCGAACCATATTGCCGAAGTTCTTTCGCAGCTAAGCTTGCGAGAGGGTAGGGTCTTCGCAATTAGAGGGGAGTGGGGGGGCCGAAAATCTTCGCTTAAGAACCTGGTTGCTGAAAAGCTAGACGCCAAACATCCGGAACGCAACTGGCTTGATTTCAATCCTTGGCAATGGGGCGATGGCGATTTGATAGCGCGCGCCTTATTTGAACAAATTGCTGATCGATTGGGAGGAGAGCATTCCAAGGGAGCAAAAGCTCGTGCAGCTGCTTTGCGTCGCTATGGCGCAATACTAACTGGAGCAAGTTCTCCCATCAAAGCCGCAGGAAATTCCAGCCATCTCCTGTCTACGGTCTTAACAAATGCATCACTGATTGCAGTCGCGTCTGCTATTGGATTTAACCTTCCAACAATAGCAATGCTGGCTGGCTGCCTAGCGATCATATCGATCCTCACATCCGGAGTAGGCCGCTTGATGACGTACTATGGGCGGGACCATAGCAATGATTCGCTGGACAAAGTGCGGGACAGACTAGAGAAAAAGCTACGTACGCGGCACTTCCCACTAGTCGTTTTCGTTGATGACATCGATCGTCTTGAGCAAGAGCAAATTAGAATGCTCCTTCGTCACGTCAAAGCAAACGCAAATCTCCCCAACATTGTCTTTGTATTGTTATTTCAGCCTAGTATTGTCGAGAGAGCTTTAGATCAGATTTCCAACGGCAAGGGCCGTGCTTTCTTGGAAAAGATTGTCCAGGCCAATTTTGATCTTCCCGCAGTTCCTGTCTCTACCGTGCACAAGATCTTCGGTGAAGAACTAGCCAAGCTAGCTCAGATTCATGCCACCGAGGAAAATGGTTTCATACGGCATCGTTGGGGCAATGTCCTCATAGCTAGTATTCAACCTTGGTTGCACAATTTGCGTGACGTGCATCGGTTGATTTCTTCTATCGCGATGCACCTCCCGCTACACGTAGATGACGATGTCTTGGAGGTAAACCTCATAGATTTCATACTCCTGGAAGTGTTACGCGTCTTTGAGCAGGATCTTTATCATATGGTGCTTCAGGAAAGGCAGTTAGTTCTGCAAGAGCACCGAGCACAGGGCCTTGGTCGGAGAGAGCCAGACAAGGCGGCTGCCCAACAGCTAATTGAGGCGGCATCCATAGATCGTCGCGACATAGCCAAGAGCGTGCTTAAGGACCTATTTCCCAATCTCGAATGGGCGTACGGTGGCATGACATATGCAGACGGATATCACGCAAGTTGGGTAAACACCAAACGAGCGTGTACAGCACGTTATTTCCGACGTTATTTCGAACTTCAGACAGCCCCTAATGAAATCTCTGAACGCCGCTTCATGGCATTTCTTGCCTCGACAATTAGTGAGGCAGAACTAACTGCTGCGGTAGCTGAAATAAAAGCAGATGGATTACTTATCTCTCTTGTGGAACGATTTGACGAATCCGTCGCACGCCTTCCCGCCGAAAACGCCGCGGTGTTGTTACCCGAAATGTTCAGAATTGCTCAGCATTTTGTCGACTTAAGCAATTTGCCCTTTCAGTCGCCATGGATTTCAGCGTGGAGGGCTACGAGTTGGTATCTGAAGCAGATTCCAGAGGGCGATAGAGCTGGATTGATGACGGCGGCTCTTCAGCAAACAAAGGCACTGTCCGTTACTGCAACTTTAATCGGTTTGAATGACCCTACGGAATTTGGCAGCAAGAATTCGTTCGACCCAACGCTTGCGCCTGAAACAGTTGAAGAACTGAAGGCGCAATGGCTGCAATTGATTCGTTCGACTGCTGAGGCGGAGTTACTCGAAGCACCAGACTTAGGTACTTTGCTCTATCGGTGGAAAGACTTTACTGGGACATTTGATGAACCCAAGGCATTCGTCCATCGTGTAATCGAAACTAATGCGGGCTTCGCGATAATTGCAAGTCGGTTGATGAATCGTGGCACAAGGTACAGTGCAGGCGATCATATTTCAACGCCGTATTACAGCTTTGACAAAGGGACAATGAAGGATCTTATCGGTATCGAGACAGCGAACATCAAGTCTCAAACTATTAATCCATCTGAATTTCCTGAGTACCAAGAAGCTCTGGAAACTCTAAGTAAGTCGCTCACTGAATGGTCACGCGATGGTGCAGTCTTCGCATAGAGCCATTGATCTATTTCGCTAAACCATTTATATGAAAATGAATCAAGGGGACATGGAGCGAGAGGCAGAGCGATTTGGAGACGCAATAGCGGAGTATTTGGAGCCGTACGTTGGCGTCCCGAAGGACTACAAGTGGAAAATGAGGAAGGGCGTTCCGAAGCAGGCCCAAAAATTGGGGCTCATTGCAATGGACAACGATGGTGGTGTTCTCGCCACCAATAAGCTACGGACTGATGTCGCGAAAAAAGCGCAAGAAATTCACTCGATGCCAAGAGAGACGCGGCAGTCCAAGATGAAAGAGCTTTGCGAATTTGTGATCTGCAAGTGGGGAGCACTGGAAAGCAACAAAGACGATACGATTGCATCATATGCGTGCATATATACGAGTACAGCCATCAAAAACCTCTCTGATGTTCGTTCACTCGCGGAACTGCGTGCTCAAGCAAAGTGCAATTTCCCCTTCAAAGGCATCGCAAGTTGGTCGAAATGGCTGAACTTCGTGTGGCCCGAATGGGCGTTGATATATGACGCCCGTATCGCCTTCGCGCTGAACGCGATCCACGTTATTAAGGGGGTTAATGCAGGGGCGTTTCCTGTCCCCGCGGGCCGCGACAAGCTACTCAGTAGCTTGGACACACAGTCTCTTGCAGCGTTGGGCTACCTCAATCGACAACGTAAGCGCATCCCGGATGTTCCAAACGGTGAATACGTCGATACGCTGGCCGACTGGCTGAAATCCGGCACTATCGCCGAAGAAGATGTCTACGAGTTCTATTTGATGGTAATGGCGCGCGTAAGAGACATGATTGGTCACATGAGGTTTCGCGCGTTTGTTGATAGCGAGATGTTACTTTTTTATCTATCGAATCGTGAACTCTTGCATGACTTTCTTTCTCTGGCGACACCAATCGATGATCCTGCTTGAATTAATGCCAATGTAACGGCCATGTTGGTCGAGAAAAAACCTTCCCTATAAATATAAAAGTGCCAGCCTCAGGAGCGGATTCTAAGAGCTTGAATGAACCTAGCTACGCGCAAAAGTACAGTCCTCGGGGACCTAACTTTATATTTTTTTCTGAGATATGGTCTCAGTTGTGTCACCGTCGAATGATTTCAGCTTGGATGAAGGAACAAATTTACGCTAAAAGCTGGAACAACCTTATGCTAAATGACGGCCCTGGTATTTTGACAGCCAATCGCGTATGCGATTTAACATAATACAAATTATGCGAAGTTTTAAACATTCCAGCTCAAGCTGAAATGAAGCCTTCTTCCGGCCGCAACGTCAACACCTGCACGCCTTTCCTGGTCACCGCCACAGTATGTTCAAACTGCGCCGACAACTTGCCGTCGGCCGTCACCACAGTCCAGCCGTCGTCTTCCGTGCGGCAGGCATGGTGCCCCTGATTCAGCATTGGCTCGATGGTGAATACCATTCCTTCCTGCAGGACCATCCCCGTCTTCGGTCGTCCCCAATGCAGTACCTCCGGCGGCTCATGCATCTCCCGGCCGATGCCATGGCCGCAGAACTCGCGTACCACCGAAAACCCGTGACGTTGCGCGTGACGCTGAATGGCATAGCCAATATCGCCAAGCTGGGCGCCTGGTCGCACGGCATGGATGCCTTTCCACATGGCTTCGTAGGTAATCTGCACCAGATGGCTGGCTTCCGACGTGACTGCTCCGATCAGGTAGGTTTTGCTGGAGTCGGCGATATAGCCGTTCTTCTCCAGCGTAATGTCGAAGTTGACGATGTCGCCGTCCCTGAGGATCTCCGTTTCCGACGGCACACCATGACAGATCACGTTGTTGCGCGATGAATTGAGGGCGAACGCGTAGCCATACTGGCCTTTGCTGGCCGGCCGCGCGTGCAGCTCCTCGACGATAAAACGGTCAACCCAGTCGTTGACCTGCATGGTAGACATGCCGGCAAGCTCCAGCTGATCCAGCCCGCTGAATACGCTGGCCAGCAGCCTGCCTGATTCGGCCATCAGGGAGATTTCTTCGGGGCGCTTCTTCATGTCGCCGTCACTCTGACACTGGGCGTGACTACCCCGGCCTCCTGCAATTCGCGGGCGATGATCTCGTTGAAGGAAAGCGTTGGATTGGTTTCGGCCAGAACGCCGATCTTGATCCAGAACGCCGCCTGCGCATTGATAGAGCGGCAGGATACGGCCGTGGCCTTGCGGATCTGGTCGTGCAAGTCGTCGTCGATGTTCACAATACCCATGATTGACCTGTATATATACGATTCATATATGAAGTATATATTCATATCAAAAAACAGGTCAACCACCCGGTCAGTCCATCCCTGCGCTGGTATTCAGGCGTCCACGGCTTCTGCAATGTCCCGATACTGCCCGCGAAAATACAGCAACGGCTGTGCGCTTGCCGGCTTTTGCTGGTCCATGGCAAGCACCTCGCCGATGACGATGAGATGATCGCCAGCGACATGTTCGGCATGAATCTGACAATCCAGCCAGTGCAGACTGCCGGTAATGATAGGGTTGCCTAGCGGCGACGCCTGCCAGTCCACCCCCTGCCACTTGTCTTGGCCACGGCGGGCGAACTGCCTGGAAATATGCGCCTGATCGGCGGCCAGGATATTGACCGCAAAGCGCCCTGCCCGCCTGATCGCCGGATAGCTGCCCGAACTGGCCATGACGCTGAAGGACACTAGCGGCGGATTCACCGACACGCTGTAGAAGGACTGGCAAGTGAAGCCGATCGGCGAGGCGTCCACCAGCGAGGTGATCACCGTGATGCCGGAGGCGTAATGCCCGAGCGCGTCGCGAAAACGCGCTGGGTCGATGCTTGTGCTGGTCAATGACATGATGGAACAGGAATGCGGCTTGGGCTCGCCATGCCCCAAACCGATATGAAAACTCAGGATCAGCCTGGACGGCCACCGCGCACCGCTGGCGGCGCCCATCCAAGCAGGTATGCCTACGCCTACCTGGCCAGTTCCTGGCGGATGATCTCCGCGCCGGCAGCAAGTGCATTGAGCTTGCCTCGGGCGACGTCACGCGCCAGGGGTGCCATGCCGCAGTTGGTGCAAGGATAGAGTTTGTCGGCATCGACGAACTGCAGCGCCTTGCGCAGGGTGTCGGCGACCTCCTCTGGGGTTTCGATGGTATTGCTGGCCACATCGATGGCGCCGACCATTACCTTCTTGCCACGGATGAGTTCGATCAGATCCATGGGAACGCGCGAATTGTGGCACTCCAGCGAGACGATATCGATGCCGGACTGTTGCAGCTTCGGGAATGCTTCCTCGTATTGCCTCCACTCGGAGCCCAGGGTCTTCTTCCAGTCGGTGTTGGCCTTGATGCCGTAGCCGTAGCAGATATGGACGGCGGTTTCACATTTCAGGCCTTCGATGGCGCGTTCCAGCGTGGCCACGCCCCAGTCGTTGACTTCGTCGAAGAAGACATTGAAGGCAGGCTCATCGAACTGGATGATGTCTACGCCGGCCGCTTCCAGCTCCCGGGCTTCCTGGTTGAGGATCTTGGCGAATTCCCAGGCCAGTTTTTCGCGGCTCTTGTAGTGGGCGTCATAGAGCGTGTCGATCATGGTCATGGGGCCGGGCAGCGCCCATTTGATGGTTTGCCCGGTCTGCTGGCGCAGGAACCTGGCGTCTTCCACGAAGACCGGTTTCTGGCGCGAGACGGCGCCGACCACGGTGGGCACGCTGGCATCGTAGCGGTCGCGGATGCGCACGGTCTCGCGTTTTTCAAAATCAACCCCGTCCAGATGTTCGATGAAGGTCGTCACGAAATGCTGGCGCGTCTGTTCGCCGTCACTGACGATATCGATGCCGGCATGGACCTGTTCCTGCAGGGACAGGCGCAAGGCATCGCGCTTGCCGTCACGCAGTTCTTCACCCTGCAGTTTCCAGGGCGACCAGAGCTTCTCGGGTTCGGCGAGCCAGGAAGGTTTCGGCAGGCTGCCGGCGGTAGAGGTAGGTAAGAGTTTTTTCACGTTGGATGACCTGTTCTGTTGTATGAATCCGTGCGGGTAATCAATGGGCGTAATGGGCGGACCACTGTGCCAGGACCGCCTGGTAAGGCTTGATGAAATGTTCCTCCGCAAACCTGCCCTGCTCCACCGCCAGCCGGCTGCGTTCTTCGCGGTCGTAGACGATGCGGGTCAGGGAATAATCCTGGTGCTTCAGGCTGGGCCGATAGGACTTGCCGGCAACCGAATTGGCGTTGTAGATCTCTGGCCGGTAGATCTTCTGGAAGGTCTCCATCGTGCTGATGGTGCTGATCAGTTCCAGGTTGGTGTAGTCGCCCAGCAGATCACCGGAGAAATAGAACGCCAGCGGTGCGGCGCTGTCGGGCGGCATGAAGTAGCGTACCTGCATGCCCATCTTGCCGAAGTATTCATCGGTCAGCGAATACTCGTCCTGCAAATATTCCACACCCAATACCGGATGCCGGTTCTCGGTGCGCCGGTAGGTCCGGCTGCTGGAGACACTGAGGCAGATGACCGGCGGCTTGCCGAAATGCGCGCGGTACACGTCCGACTCGACGAAGGACTTGAACAGCCGTCCATGCAGGTCACCAAAATCCTCGGGGGCGCTGAAGACAGGCTGGTTGCGGTTGCGCTCCAGCAGGACCACGCTGAAATCGTAATCGCGTACATAGGAGGAAAAGTTATTGCCCACGATGCCGGCAGTGCGTTCGCCCGTCTGCTGATCGATGACTGTCGTCTGCAATATCTCGATCAAGGGAAGTGCCGGACCGCTGCGCTCGCCGGCAATCTTCATCTCGACCGAGATGATCTCCAACTCGACGTGATAGCGCTCGCCTGTCGGATTATCCCAATGCGCCAGGGCATTGAAGCGGTTGTCGATCATGCGGAAGGTGTTGCGCAGGTTCTCCTGGCGGCTTTCGCCCCGGGCAAGATTGGCGAAGTTGGTGGTGATGCGCGTGTTCTCTGAAGGACGATAGTCCTCGTCGAAGCAGATGCTCTTGATGGCAAACGTAAATTCTTTGGTCATGGTGATTCAGCCTCTGGCCGTCCTGGTGATGACGATGTTCGAAGCGAATCTTAAGCGCAGTCATCCATGAAAAAAAATGAAATGATCTCATTGATCCATTAGATCGGCTCATAGACCCGCGCAAAGTCTCCACTCCCGCAGACCCGCCGCATGATAGGCATGCGTTTTCCAAGGAAGCACATGCGGAATGCTTCGTTCAGGCCAGCACAGCGCTTTGGTCTAATAGCGCGACGTTGCTGAACCAGCACTTCTTCACCCTCTCACCATACGGCCGCGCAGCTTCAAGAGCCGGCGCGAACCGTCGCAGGGCGCACAGAAAGAAGCCCGGCCCGACCGCAACACCACACCGACAACAGGGGAAACCATGCTACACACCAGACTCCTGCGCTCCCTGCTGGGCGCAGCCACATTGCTCATCGCCGGCGCTGCTGCAACCGCTCCTGCGACGGCCGCCGCCCCCACACCGGGCGGGACTCTCACCACCATCATCCAGCCCGAACCGGTGATCCTGACCTCGGCCCTGAACACAGCCGCACCGACCGGCTTCTTCAGTGCCAACGTCTTCGATGGCCTGGTCGAATACGACAACGATTTCAAGTTGAAACCGGCCCTGGCCGAGCGCTGGGAGTTTTCCAAGGACGGCAAGACCCTGACCTTCTACCTGCGCCGTGGCGTCAAGTGGCACGACGGCAAGCCCTTCACCTCGGCCGACGTGAAATGGACCCTGGAAAACGTCTGGAAGAAGATCCACCCGCGTAACCAGATCCTCTACGGCAAGGTCACCTCCACCGATACGCCCGACGACTACACCGTGATGATCCACTTCAGCGAGCCTTCGCTGGCCGTGCTCAGTTCGCTCAACAGCAACGGCGCACAGGTCCTGCCCAAGCACTTGTATGAGGGGACCGACATCCTCAACAACCCCTACAACAACAAGCCCATCGGCACCGGCCCCTTCGTCTTCAAGGAATGGAGCCGTGGCAACTACATCACCCTGGAACGCAATCCGGAATACTGGGACAAGGGCAAGCCCTACCTGGACAAGATCGTCTTCAAGGTCGTGCCTGATGCCGGTGCCCGCGCTGCCGCGCTGGAAAAGGGTGAAGCCCAGTACGCCCCGTTCTCCCCGGTGCCGCTCAAGGATGCCGAGCGCCTGGCCAAGCTGCCCAGCCTGAAGCTGGAGACCCGCGGCTATGAATGGCTCTCGCCCTGGCTGTTCGTGGATATCAACCTCGACCGCCCCTACTTCAAGGACCTGCGCGTGCGCCAGGCCCTGGCCTATGCGATCGACCGCAATGCCTTCAACAAGGTGGTGTGGTACGGCTTCGGCAAGCCGGCCGACAGCCCGGTGGTCTCCACCCTCAAGCAATTCCACACCAGCGACGTGCCGCAATACGGCTTCGACCCCAAGAAGGCCGAAGCCCTGCTGGATGAAGCCGGCCTCAAGCGCGGTGCCGACGGCACCCGCCTGAAGATCAACCTGGATTACCTGCCCTACGGCGACGACTTCAAGCGCAGCGGCGAATTCATCCGCAATTCCCTGAAGCGCGTGGGCATCGAGGTCAACGTGCGGGCGCAGGACACGCCGACCTACACCAAGCGTGTCTATGGCGACCGTGACTACGACCTGTCGGTGGTCTGGTTCGCCGGCTTTGCCGATCCGCTGGTCGGTGTCACCCGCGCCTACTGGAGCGATTCGGTCGGCAAGAACATCCCCTGGAGCAATGGTTCCGGCTACCGCAGCGCCGAGGCCGACAAGCTGATCTCGCAGGCCCAGGGTTCGGCCAGCCAGAGCGAACGCATCGCCCTGTTCAAGAAGCTGCAGCAGCAGGTGCAGACCGACCTGCCTTCGTTGCCGCTGCTGGAAATGCACTTCTTCACGGTGCAATCCTCCAACCTCAAGGATGCCGTGGCCGGCGTCGACCAGGTCTATGGATCGCTGAAGAATGCCTGGTTCGACAGCGGCGCCAAGGTGGCGGCCAATCCCGCCGCGCCGCAACGCTAAGGACCGCGAATGAGCCTGAGCCTGGAGACCACGGCCTCCTCCGAGCCTTCCCAGCCTTCCCAGCACACCAAGCCGCCCCTGTCACGCCGAGGCAGGCTATGGCAGGCCACCGTGCGCCGCCTGCTGCAATTGCTGGCCGTGGTGCTGGGCGTGGCGGTGATCAATTTCTTCCTGCTGCGACTGGCGCCGGGTGATGCCGCCCAGGTGCTGGCCGGGGAAGCCGGTGCTGCCACTCCCGAATACCTGGCAACACTGCGCGCCCAGTTCGGGCTGGACCAGCCATTGCTGGTGCAGTTCGGCAAATACCTGCTGCATCTGCTGCAGTTCGACCTCGGTTATTCCTTCCGTCACGGCATGCCGGTGGCGCAGCTGATTGCCGAGCGCGTACCGGCCACCTTGCTGCTGATGGGCGCCAGCATCCTGCTGGCGGCAGTGGGCGGCGTGGTGCTCGGCAGCCTGGCGGCCTACCGCGCCGGCAAGCTGGTCGACCTGCTGGTGTCCTTGCTGGCGCTGGTGTTCTTCGCCACGCCGCTGTTCTGGATCGGCCTCATGCTGGTGGTGGTCTTCTCGGTCTGGCTGGACTGGCTGCCGGTGGGCGGCATGATCACGGTCGAAGCCGGCTATACCGGTTTGGCCCACGTACTGGACGTGGCACGCCACCTGGTGTTGCCGGCCTTGACGCTGGGTCTGTTCTACATGGCGGTCTATACGCGTCTCATGCGCGCCACCATGATCGAGGTGCGGCGCCAGGATTTCGTGCGCACCGCCGTGGCCAAGGGGGCGCCCGCGCATCGGGTGCTGGTGGTGCATGTGCTACGCAATGCGCTACTGCCGCTGGTGACCATGCTGGGCGTACAGGCCAGCGCCATCGTCGGCGGCGCGGTGCTGGTGGAGACCGTGTTCTCCTGGCCCGGCCTGGGACGCCTGGCCTTCGAAGCGCTGTTCCAGCGCGACTTCAACCTGTTGCTGGGCATCCTGCTGTGCAGTTCCACCGTGGTGGTGCTGGTCAACTGGATCGTCGATGCCCTCTATGTGCGGCTGGATCCACGCATCCGCCTGCAATGAAATGACCGACATGAGCACCCTCACTCTTCCCCATCCTTATCCCTCCGCCGCGCGCGGCGTTCTTGCGCGCCTGCGGCGCTCGCCCTCGGCGCTGGCCGGCAGCCTGCTGTTGCTGCTGGTGCTGTTCATGGCAGCCTCGGCCGGCTGGCTGTTCCCCGGCGATCCGCTGGACATGGTGGCCGAACCCTTCCTGCGGCCCGGCGTGGACCTCGCCTATCCGCTGGGCAGCGACATGCTGGGGCGTGACCTGCTGGCCGGCATCTTCCATGGCGCGCGGGTGTCGCTGCTGATCGCCGCCGTCTCCACCGCCATCGCGTTGCTGCTGGGCGTGAGCGGCGGCCTGCTGGCCGGCTACTACGGTGGCTGGCTGGATGCGGCATTGATGCGGGTGACCGAGTTCTTCCAGACCATTCCTTCTTTCCTGTTCTCACTGGCCATCGTGGCGGTGATCCAGCCTACCGTGTGGACCATCGCCCTGGCCATCGGCGTGACCGCCTGGCCCAGCCTGGCGCGGCTGGTACGGGCCGAGGCCCTGAAACTGCGGCACGGCGAGATGGTACGCGCCAGCATCGCCCTGGGTGCCAGCGATGCCCGCATCCTGTTGCGCGACATCCTGCCCAATGCCGCCACCCCGATCCTGGTATCGGCCTCGCTGATGGTGGCCAGCGCCATCCTCACCGAATCTAGCCTGGCCTTCCTCGGCCTGGGCGACCCCAATGCCGCCAGCTGGGGCAACATGGTCGGCGCCGGCCGCGAAGTGCTGCGCACCGACTGGTATATCACCACCATCCCGGGCCTGGCCATCGTCTTTACGGTGCTGGCCCTCAATCTGTTGGGCGACGGACTGGCCGATGTGCTCGATCCGCGCAAACGCAAATAGGAGTTTTCCATGGCACGTGTCTCTACCCTGCTCTCTCACCAACTGCCGGCCGGCGAAGCCCGCCGCATCTTCGAAAAAGTCGAGAACGAATACGGCGCCTTCGGCAACATGCTGGGCGTGATGGCGCACAAGCCGGCCTCCATCGAACATCTCTATGGCCTGCTGCTGGGTTTCGCCGCCGAGGGCAATCTCTCGCGCCTGCACCTGGAAATCGTGCTGGTGACCGCATCGTGGGCCAACGAATGTACCTACTGCGTCTCGCACCATGCCCCCAAGCTGCAGGCCGAACAGGTCAGCGCCGAGACGGTGGAGCGCATCCTGGAGCCCGACGTCCCCGGCCTGGGCCCGGTGGAACTGCTGGTGCGCGACTATGCCCTGGCTGTCACCCGGCAGCGCGTGGGTGATTCGCTGGTGGCGCGCCTGCGCGAGCATTTCAATGAATCCCAGATCGTCGAGCTGACGCTGCGTGCAGCGCTGTGCGCCTTCTTTGCGCGCTTCAATGAAGCACTGGACGTGCAACTGGAACCGCAATACCAGAGCGCCGTACTGGCTGCCTGAACCAAGGAAACCATGATGTCTTCCCTGCTGGAACTGCGCGACCTGAAGGTTGCCTTCGGCGCGCACCAGGCCGTGCGTGGGCTGGACCTGTCGATTGCCGCCGGCGAAACGGTGGCTCTGGTCGGCGAGTCCGGCTGCGGCAAGTCCACCACGGCCCTGTCGATATTGCGCCTGCTGGATGGCTCGGCCAAGGTCAGCGGCCAGGTACTGTTCGAAGAGCGTGACCTGCTGCGCCTACCGGAACCCGAACTGGTCGCCCTGCGCGGCCAGGGCATCGCCATGATCTTCCAGGAGCCGATGACCTCACTCAATCCGGTGCTCTCCATCGGCCAGCAACTGGTGGAGGCGATCCGCCTGCACCAGCCGCTGGACGGCGCGGCTGCGCGGGCGCGCGCAGTGGAATTGCTGGCCCAGGTCCGCATCCCCGATCCCGCCAGGCGTATCGATGATTACCCCCACCAGCTCTCCGGTGGCCAGCGCCAGCGCGTCATGATCGCCATGGCCATCGCCAACCGTCCGCGCCTGCTGATTGCCGACGAGCCGACCACCGCGCTGGATGTGACGGTGCAGGCGCAGATCCTGGAACTGCTGGGCCAGCTGCGGCGCGAGCTGGGCATGGCCGTACTGCTCATCACCCATGACCTGGGCGTGGTGGAGCAATGGGCCGACCGCGTGGCCGTCATGTTCGCCGGCGAGAAGGTGGAAGAAGCCACGACCGCGCAACTCTTTGCCGCGCCCCGCCACGCCTATACGCGGGGCTTGCTGGGGGCGTCCTTGCGACTGGAGCAGGAACTGCACTACCGCCGGCAGCGTCTCCCCGAAATCCGCAATGACATCGATGCAGACGGCCAATGGCGTTTCAGCCTGACCGATACCGCACTGAGGCAAGTCATCCAGCCGCTGGCTGCCGGCGCTGCGCCCCTGCTGTCGGTACAGGACCTGCATGTGGATTACCTGACGCCCAAGGGCAGCGTGCACGCGGTGCGCGGCGTCAGCCTGGACATCGCCGCTGGCGAGACCGTGGGCCTGGTGGGCGAATCGGGGTGTGGCAAGTCCACCCTCTCGCGCAGCATCATCGGCCTGGAAGACAGCCGCAGCGGCCGTATCCTGCTGGACGGCCAGGACATCGCCAGGCTGGACCGCAAGGCCCTGCGCCCCTTGCGCAGGCGGGTACAGATGGTGTTCCAGGACCCGTATGCCTCACTCAATCCGCGCCACAGCGTGCGCGACATTCTGGACACGGCCTTGCAGATCCATGAAGTCCGGGACCGCAACGAGCGCCAACGGCGCGTCAGTCAGATCATCGATCTGGTCGGCCTGCCGCAGGCCGCCCTGGGCCGCTACGCCCACCAGTTCTCGGGCGGCCAGCGCCAGCGTATCGGGATCGCCCGGGCGCTGGTGCTCAAGCCCGCGCTGGTGATCTGCGACGAACCGGTCTCGGCGCTGGACGTTTCGGTGCAGGCACAGATCCTGAACCTGCTGGTCGATCTGAAGCAGGAGTTTGGTCTGGCTTACCTGTTCATCTCGCACGATCTGTCGGTGGTGCGCTACATCGCCGACCGCGTACTGGTGATGCAGGGCGGACGCATCGTCGAGGAAGGCGATCATCGTTCCATCTGGCAGGCGCCGCAGCATCCCTATACCCGTACCCTGCTGGCGGCGGCACCAGGCGCGGTGCGCGCCACCGAGCCGCTGCCGGAGGCGCTCATTGCCTGAGCCGGACGACAGCTTGCCGAGGCTGGCTGTCCTGCCGACTCGGCTCAGTAGAGACCGGCCTCGGTACGTTGTGGAAGTTCGCGGTCATAAGCCGTTCCATCGACCACGCCGCCGCTCAGACGGTGATGCATGGCGCCAGGAGAAGGCAGGCTGCTGCGCGCCACCTGGGCCGAGGCCGACCAGAGTTCCGAGCGTACGATGGCCTTGGAACAATGGAAGTAGGCACGCTCGATCTTTACCAGGATCACGCTGCGAGGCAGCTTGCCACGCATCTCGAAGCGGGCCAGCAAGGCCGGATCGGCCGAGATCGTGGCGCGACCATTGACGCGCAGGGTCTCGCCCACGCCCGGGATGATGAACAGCAAGGAGACGCGGGGATCGACGATGATGTTGCGCAGATTGTCGAGCCGGTTGTTGCCGGGGCGATCCGGCACGATCAGCGTACGCGAATCGATGATCTGCACGAATCCGGCAGGGTCTCCCTTGGGTGAACAGTCCAGTCCTTCCGGTCCGACCGAGGCCAGCACGACGAAAGGCGAAGCACGCACGAAAGCCTGATAGTCCTCGTTGAGATGGTCGATTTCCTTGACCAGCGCCCGTTCGCCGGGTTGGCCGTAGAGTGCCTCCAACTGATCCAGGCTGATGATGTCGTGCTTCACTGCGATCTCCCTCGTGGTCATAGACAGCCGCCAGTATAGCGGCCAGGCCGTCAAGCCTGGCGCACTGGACGATACCATTGCGCTGATGGCGCCGGAGATGCCCTTCGTCATAGTGAGAGAGTGATAGCCGCAGGCCTACACCACAACGATGTTGTCGATCACTCGCTCCACACCGGGCGTATGTTGCGCTGCCCGGCAAGCTTCCTGCCGTTCGGCAAGCGAGCCGACCATGCCGGTAAGGGTGACCACCTTGTCGTTCACGCCCACATAGAGGGCCGTGGTCTGGATGTGCGCCCGCCGTTGCAAGGCAGTTTCGATGCTGTTCCTGATGTCGCGCGGGGCAGCGCTGGCTTGCACCGTGATCAGGTTGCTGATACCGATCAGGCCGAAGAGATTGCGTAGCGACTGTTCGGCCGCTTCGCGCTGGTGGTCGAAACGGACCTGGCCTGACAGGGTGATCCAGCCGTGCTCCACCTTGATCTGGATGCCTTCCTTCGGCAACAGCACATTCCATTCGATGACGTGGCGGGCTGCGGCGGCAATCTCGCTGTCCGTCCTCTGGCTGGCACCGGGCAGGTGTACGTCGATCTCCACGGCCAGCCCCTTGACCCCGCCCACGCGCAAGGCGGCACGTTCGGCTGCGTACTTTTGGGCGTAGCTGTCGAGATGCCCGGTCAGTGTCACGATCCCGCTGACCACCTCCACGCCGATGCGGTTGTCGTCGAAGGCGCTATCCCAGGCCAGTTCGTCCATGACTTCCTGCCGCAATTGATGGTCGCTTTTCATCGCCATGCTCCCTTGAGAAGTTGCCCTTCAGCCGGCCTTGCTCCTGGCGACCTTGTTCGTGGTCTTGTCTGCTGGCTTGGCGTCAGCGGGTGCGCTGCTGGCGCCGGAGCTGGCACTGCTCAGATAGCCGCCGTATTGGCCGTTCAAGCCCGTCATCCGCTCTTGCGTCGCGTGATTCAGCCTGGCACTGAGTTCGGCCAGCCACTCGACCAGCTGTCCGGCAAAGACGGCGCTTTCCTGCATCTCATTGCGCCAGCGTTCGGCCATCATCGAGGCCGCTTCCACCGGGGTTCTTGCTTCCACGCATTGCTTGGCCAGCAGGATTGCATTACCGGTCTCGCGGCGCAGGAAACTGGTATCCAGATCGTAGAGCTTGCTCATGCTTGCGAGGGTGGTGGCGCCGAGTTCGACGCTGGCTTCGATCTGTTGGCTGGCGTAGCCCAGCCAGAAGTCGGCGTAGTTGTCCATGTTGGGGAGGCGCATGGGATTTCCTTTCCAGAATCTGGCAATGCCTGATCGAGAACGCCAGAGGTCATTGCCTGCCTTTCCAGCGTCGCTTGCCGTGGCCTGGGCTGGATCATCAGGCACCGGCGTCCACAATGTTCAGTAAGTCTGATCCTTATATGAAGATTCTGCGCCAGACATCGGGTGCAAAACTGATGCAAGTCAAGTTCCTGTACTGACCCGACAAGGCCTCGCTGGCTGGCCTTGACTTACATCAGTAGGCCGGGCCAGGCCCTGGCGCACAGTTGCACCATGCAATCCCGGTCAATGGGCATCGGGTGCAGTTCATGGAGTGAGCCATGCGACAGAGTTCCCCCACCCACTGGGTCCAGCCTGGCAGCCTGGATATGCAGGTACACGCCGCCCTGGCCCGCTCCAGCGGCTCGCTGTCGCTGATCTCCGGGATGCTGGCCGCCATCGACTGGGCCGCGCACCTGGCCGTCTCCCCCGGCAAACGCCTTGAATTACTATGCTTGGCCCTGCAGCAAGGCAACCGCCTGCTGCATTACATGGGCAGTGCCCACGCCCAGGCTTCCGACCTGCCGGTCGCGGACCGGCGCTTTGCCGCGCCGGACTGGCAGCGCTGGCCCTACAACCTGTGGCACCAGGGCTTCCTGCTGAACGAACAATGGTGGAATGCCGCCACGCGGGACGTCTGGGGTGTCGAAAAGCATCATGCCGATCTGGTCAATTTCGCTGCGCGCCAGCTACTGGACATGTTCTCGCCCGGCAACTATCTGTTGACCAATCCGGAAGTGCTGCGTGTGAGCGTGGAGCAAGGCGGCAACAATCTCCTGACCGGTCTGCAGAACTGCATGAACGACATGGTCGGTCTGCTGCTGGAACAGCCGGCGAACCCCGATCGCAGCTTCCTGCCCGGCAAGGATGTGGCGATCACGCCCGGCAAGGTGGTCCTGCGCAACGACATCATGGAATTGATCCAGTACGCCCCGGCCGGCAAGGCGGTGTATCCGGAGCCGCTACTGATCATTCCGGCCTGGATCATGAAGTACTACATCCTCGACCTATCACCGGCGAACTCGCTGATCCGCTATCTGGTCGAGCGCGGTCACACGGTGTTCTGCGTCTCCTGGAAGAACCCCGGTCCCGAAGACCGCGACCTGGGCATGGACGACTACCTGAACGCCGGCCTGCATGCCGCCCTCGACACGGTCAACCGCATCGTCCCTGGTCAGAAAGTGCATGGCGCCGGTTACTGCCTGGGTGGCAGCCTGCTGTCCATTGCGGCGGCCGCGATGGGCCGCGACGGGGACCAGCGTCTGGCATCGCTCACCTTGCTGGCTGCCCAGACCGACTTCAGCGAGCCGGGCGAACTGGGCCTGTTCATCGACGAAAGCCAGATCAGCCTGCTGGAGGCCCAGATGCAGGAGGCCGGCACGCTCAGCCAGACACAGATGGCGGCCGCCTTCCAGATGCTGCGCTCCTACGACCTGCTCTGGTCACGCGTGATCGGGCAATACCTGATGGGTACGCCGGCCCGCAACAGCGACCTGATGGAATGGAATGCGGACGCCACCCGCATGCCGGCACGCATGCATTCGCAATACCTGCGCCGGCTGTTCCTGGATGACGATCTGAGCGAAGGCCGCTATCCCGTAGACGGCAAGCCAGTCGCGCTCAGTGACATCAATACCCCGGTATTCCTGGTGGGAACGGTCCGCGACCATGTCGCGCCCTGGCACTCGGTCTTCAAGCTGCATTATCTGTGCCCGGCGGAAATCACCTTCGTATTGGTCAGCGGTGGCCACAATGCCGGCATCGTCAGCCCGCCGGGGCATCCGCGCAGCCAGTTCCAGATGCGCACCCGGCCGGCCGGTGGTGCCTACTGCCCGCCCGATCAATGGGCCGCGGAGACTCCCGTCACCGAAGGCTCCTGGTGGCCCGCCTGGCAAACCTGGCTGGCGCAGCATTCGGGCGAGCCCACCACTCCACCCCGTCTGGGCGGCACAAAAGCCGGGCGGATGGACGATGCGCCCGGAACCTACATCATGGAGAAATAGCATGCTGCATCGTTCACCCTCTACCAACGCAGCCGACACCGCTAACACCGCTAACACGGGCAGCCCGCAGGACAAGCACGCCAGCGACGACCTGCTCGGCCTGATCCGCAACCGGGTCTTCGCGGAAATCGCCGTCGGTGACACTGCCACCATCACCCGCACGCTCACCTCGGCCGACATCCAGCTCTTCGCGGTTATCTCCGGCGACGCCAATCCCCAGCACCTGGATGCCGCCTTCGCCAAGGAAAGCCGGTTCCACGGGCTGATCGCGCATGGCATGTTCGGCGGCGCACTGATCTCGGCGGTCCTGGGAACCCGGCTGCCGGGGCCGGGCACGATCTATCTCGGCCAGACCCTGCGGTTCCTGCATCCGGTACGCATCGGCGATACGCTGCAGACCAGCGTCACCGTGGTCGCACGTGACGAGGCCCGACACCGGCTGACGCTCAAATGCGCCTGCGTCAATCAGGACAACGTCATCGTGATCGAAGGCGAGGCCGACGTCATCGCGCCCACCGAATCCATCGTGCGACGCCGGACCACGTTGCCGGAAGTCAGCATGAAGATGGGCAATGGCGAGCTGCAGCAGTTGCTCGACCATACGCGCCAACTGGGGCCGGTCAAGGTCGCCATCGTCCACCCCTGCGATGCGGCCAGCCTGTCGGCGGTCATCGACGCCCACGCCGCCGGCATCATCCTGCCGGTACTGGTGGCGCCCCGGGCCAAGCTGCTGGCCCTGGCGGCGCAGCAGAAGCTGGACATCTCCGCGTTCCCTATCGAAGACGTTCCCCACAGCCACGCGGCGGCCGCACGTGCGGTCGAACTGGCCAGCCAGGGACAGGTGGAGATGCTGATGAAAGGCAGCCTGCATACCGACGAATTCATGAGCGCCGTGGTGGCCAGCCCGGCCCTGCGCACCAAGCGCCGCATGAGCCATTGCTACCTGATGCAGACGCCCTCCTACCCGCGCCCCTTCATCATCACCGATGCAGCCGTGAACATCGAACCGACGCTGGAAGAAAAGGCCGACATCATCCGCAACGCCATCGACCTGGCCCAGGCCATCGGCGTCAAGCTGCCCAGGGTGGCCATCCTGGCGGCGGTGGAGACGGTCAATCCGAGGATGCCGGCCACGCTGGACGCCGCTGCGCTATGCAAGATGGCCGACCGCGGGCAAATCACCGGCGGCGTACTGGATGGCCCGCTGGCCTTCGACAATGCGGTCTCGCCGGTGTCGGCAAGGGTCAAGGGCATCGTCTCGGATGTGGCGGGACAGGCGGATATCCTGGTGGTCCCCGATCTGGAAAGCGGCAATCTGCTGGCCAAGCAACTGGAATATCTGGGTGGGGCCGTCAGTGCCGGCCTGGTGCTCGGCGCGCGCCTGCCGCTGGTGCTGACCAGCCGCGCCGACTCACGCGAAACAAGGCTGGCCTCCTGTGCCGTGGCGCGCCTGGTGGCGCAGCACTACACGACCACGCCACTCTGACCGGCATGCATGGTGACCTGTGCGGCTGCCGTGTGCTCCGGCCGCATATGACTGGCCCAAGCAAGCTAATGCGAAATGCGCAGTTTGGCTTGCCTGCCCGGCGCTCTATGATGTGCTCATCCCGGCCATCCGGCCTGCGGCATCCATTCTCCCGGACACCATCGACCTCATGAGCACACTTCCCTCCGACCTCCTGCAGCGCATTGCCGACGGCGCCGCCCAGCGCGATGCACAGCGTGAACAACCCTTTGCCCTGATCGAAGAAATCAAGGCCACCGGCTTCGGTGCAAGGCGGCTCGACGCCGATTACGGTGGCGGTGGTGCCACTTTCGTGCAGACCCTGGAGACCGCCATCGAACTGGGTGCGGCCGATCCCAATATCGCCCACATCTGGCGCAATCACCATGTGGCCCTGGAACGCGTGCTCAACGCACCACTGCAACATCCGGGCGTGGCCGCACTGCGCGAGCGCGTGCGTGCCGGCGACCTGATCGGCGCCTCCCATACCGAACTGGGACAGGCACAGATCGGCGGCACCGGTGTGCTGTCTACGCGTCTGGTCCGCCAGGGTGAGCACTATGTGCTCAACGGCCAGAAGTTCTATTCGACCGGTTCGCTCTTTGCCGACTGGCTGCATGTGACGGTGTCAGTGGAAGACGGTCGCCGCGCGGTGGTCCTGCTGCCGCGCCAGCGCGAAGGCGTGCAGGCCGTGGACGACTGGTACGGCATGGGCCAGCGCCTGACCGGCAGCGGTACCACCAACTTCGAGAATGTCCTGGTGGCCCCGGACGAAGTGCTGCTGCCGGATCAGGTACCGGCGCGCCAGGCGGTGCTGGGGTCGACCATTGCGCAACTGTTCCTCACGGCGGTCATCGCCGGCGTGGTCAGCGCAGTGGCACGCGACGCCAGCGCGCTGCTGTCCAAACGCAAGCGCAATTACTATTACGCCCCCACACCGGCGGCGGCCGATGACCCTATCCTGCTGAGCGCCCTGGGCGAACGCGATGCCGATGCCTTCGCCACCCGTGCCATCGTGCTGGCCGCCGCCAGCGAGGCCGACCGCGCCTATGCCGCCCTGAAGAGCAATGCGGCCGATGCCGACGACCGCCTGCAGGATGCCGCCGCTGCCGCCGCACGCGCCAAGGTGGTGGTGGATCGCATCGCCCATCACGCCGCCACGGCCCTGTTCGACATCGCCGGGGCCTCGGCCACCCTCACCTCGGCCAATCTGGATCGTCACTGGCGCAACATCCGCACCATCTCCACCCACAACCCGACCTCGCACAAGGCCTTTGCACTGGGCAACCTGAGCGCGAACCAGGTCCGCCTGCCGACCCAGGGATTCTTCTAAGAGCGCGGGGCGGACGCTACGCCCCGCGTTTTCCCCTTGCCCCGGCTGATGCCGACAAACCGACGTAACTGGCAATAGCGGTAAACGTTCCAATTTGGTTTGATGTTCTATAAAGTAGACAAAAAACCAAATAAGGAACACATCGCTGTGGCAAACATGTCGGCCAGCAATCCGCCTGCGATACAGGCAAGGCAGCCGGACCAGGGCGTGGCAGCGGGCGGGCGGCGCAAGGGTTGGCGTCCATGGCGCCTCCTGCTCCTGTTGTGCTGCCTGCTGACACTTTCCGAAGGCCAGACCAGGGTGCTGTCCGTCGGCGTCTACCAGAATCCGCCCAAGATCTTCTTCGACAGTGCCGGCACCGCCTCGGGCCTGCATATCGACCTGCTGCGCCAGATCGCCAGCCGCGAGGACTGGCAACTGCGTTTCGTGCCCTGCGAATGGCAGACCTGCCTGCAATGGGTGGAAAACGGGCAGATCGACATCCTTCCCGATGTGGCCTGGACCGAGCAGCGTGAAAAAGTGCTGCAATACTCCGCCGTGCCGGCGCTCTACAGCTGGTCCATCCTGTATCGCAACCGGGCCGTGGTGATCGATTCGGTGTTCGACCTCAAGGGCAAGAAGATCGGCCTGCTCGACAGCTCGGTGCAGTCCGGTTATTTCCGGGCCTTGATGGACAATTCGGGGATCAAGCTCACCCTGGTGCCGTTGAAGAGCGTGGAAGAAGGCTTCCGCATGACTGCCGCCGGCCAGATCGATGGCATCATCGCCAGCCAGCAGGCGGGTGATATGCTGGCCGACCGCTATCGCCTGGCCGACACCAGCATCGTGTTCCAGCCGGTCAAGCTGTTCTTCGCGAGCAGCAAGCAACAGCCCCCGGAGACCCTGGCGGCCATTGACCGCGCCCTGTCACAGTGGCAGGCCGATCCGCAATCCATCTACTTCGATATCCTGCGCAAGTGGGGCCGTGGCGCGACCTCGCTGCCGACGTATATGTGGTGGTTGCTGGGCGGTGCCCTGGCCCTGCTGGTCTGCGCCTTGCTCATTGCCGCCTACCTGCGCCGGGAAGTCGCCCGCCGTACCGCCAGGCTCAGGCAAAGCGAAGCCTCCCTGCGTATCGCGGCGGCGGCCTTCCATTCCTCGGAGGCGATCTGGGTCATGGGCGCCGATCGCAGCGTGCTCGATGTCAATGCCGCCTTCACCGAGTTGACCGGATATCGACAGGGCGACCTTGATATGGATGCACAGGGGATGCCGCCCTGCCGGCAGGAGCAGGAGGACCGGGATTTCCGGACCAGCCTGTGGGCCCTGATCCAGAGCCAGGGGAAATGGCAGGGCGAGCTCTGCGTACAGCGTCGCGGTGGCGACGAATTCCATGCCGTGCTCACCCTGACCGCGGTGAATGACCCCGCCGGGGGTGTAAGTCACTATGTCGGGACACTGCTGGACATCAGCAGCCAGAAGCGCCTGCAGGAGGAAACCCGTCAACTGGCCTTCTACGACCCGCTCACCGGTCTGCCCAACCGCCGCCTGCTGCTGGAGAAGATCCAGCTCGCCAGCCATCCTGGCCAGCCGGCCAGCAGCAGTCAAAGCGTAGGGGCATTGTTCTTTGTCGACGTCGACAACTTCAAGGACCTCAATGATGCCCTGGGCCACACCGTTGGCGACCAGCTTCTGCAGCAGGTGGCGCTGCGTCTGCAGAACCTGGTCGGCCGCACCGGCATGGTGGCGCGTCTGGGCGGAGACGAATTCGTGGTGCTGCTCGATGCACTGCCAGCACAACAGGCCCAGTTGCTGGCCAGCCAGTTCGCCCAGCGCATCATCGACGCCATGCAGGCGCGCTTCGACTTCCATGGCGTCGGCCATTTCGCGACCTGCTCGGTCGGCGTGGCATTGATGCAGGACCCGCATGCCAGCGTGCAGGACCTGCTGCGCCAGGGTGATCTGGCCATGTACGCGGCCAAGAAGGCGGGACGCAATACCTTCTGCCTGTTCAGCCAGGAAATGGAATCGGCCCTGCACTTCCGTACCGGCCTGGAGAACGACCTGCGCCGCGCCATCGAGAATGGGGAGTTCCGCCTGCACTACCAGCCGCAGCGTGACCAGGCCGGGCGCCTGATCGGCGTGGAAGCCCTGGCGCGCTGGCACAATCCCTTCCGGGGCCCGGTCTCGCCTGGCCTCTTCATTCCCGTGGCGGAGGCCTCGGGCCTGATCCTGCCACTGGGCCATTGGGTGTTCGAGCAGGCCTGTCGCCAATCCGTGCGCTGGAACCGCAGCGACAACGGCAATCGGCCACCGGTGGTCATCGCGGTCAATGTGAGCGCGCTCCAGCTGCGTCAGCCGGATTTCGTGCAGGACATCCTGCGCACCATCGAAGAGACCGGCGCACAGGCTACCCACCTCAAGCTTGAGTTGACGGAGTCGGCCATGGTGGAGGACGTGCAAGCCACCATCGACAAGATGCTGGAATTGAAGCGCCATGGGCTGACGCTGGCGCTGGACGATTTCGGTACCGGCTATTCCTCGCTGTCGCTGCTCAAGCGTCTACCGCTGGACCAGCTCAAGATCGACCAGTCCTTCGTCCGCGAATTGCTGGCCACCCCCAGCGATGTCGCCATCGCCAGGAGCATCATCGCCCTGGCCGATGCGCTCGGTCTGGAAGTCATTGCCGAAGGCGTCGAGACCCGCGAGCAGCAGCAATTCCTGGCGGCCCTGGGCTGCACCCGCTACCAGGGCTACCTGTTTGGCAAGCCGGTACCGGCCGAGCAGTTCGACGGCAGCTATTGATCACACGGGATTGGCCATGACGGCCGGCGGCCGCCAGTGGCGACGTTCAGTGGGCGGCGCTGCGATCGGCCAGCATCAGGTATTCGGCATGCAGGTGGGCCGCCTCCAGCACCTTGCGGTATTTGTCCCGGTCGGCCGGGACGCCGGCGAGTTCATGCTGCAGCAGCTGTCCGATGATCTCGCTGGCCTCGGCCGGTTCGGTGCCGGCCGTCTGCATCGCCAGCAGGCAGTTCCTGACGGTGGCGCGCACCAGTTCGGCGACCGGTTCATCCTGTTCGGACATGTCGCACAGCCGGACGATGATGCCCAGATGGCGGCGTGCGATGCTCATGGCGTTGGTACACATGGTCCCCTCCTTATCGTGGATTCACGATAGACCGACGACCACGCGCACGCCATCAGGCGTTTCCTGATTGCAAGCCCGGCAACAGCCGCCGGGATTCAGAGCAGCTGCAGCAGGACCCCGCCCAGCGCCAGGATCACGACCACCGCCAATGGCGGCAGGCGCCAGGCCATCAGCAGCACCATGCCGGTCACGGCCAGCGCAAAATCGCGGGCATTGAACACTGCACTGGTCCACACCGGGTTGTAGAGCGCCCCCGCCAGCAGGCCGACCACGGCAGCATTGGCCCCGCGCATGGCGGCCTGGGCCAGCGGCCGTTGCCGGAAGTCGTCCCAGAACGGCAGCGCGCCCACCAGCAGCAGGAAACCCGGCAGGAAGATCGCCAGCAGGCACAGCACGGCACCTGCCGCGCCATTGGGGAAGGCTTGCATCACCGTGCCGAGGTAGGCGGCGAAGGTAAAGAGCGGCCCCGGCACCGCCTGCGCGGCACCATAGCCGGCCAGGAAGACATCGTTGGAGACCCAGCCGGGACCGACCACTTCGGCCTGCAGCAAGGGCAGCACCACATGTCCACCGCCGAAGACCAGTGAGGCCGAACGATAGAAGGCATCAAACACCGAAACCGCATGCAGCCCGGACCACGTCGCCACCAGCGGCAAGCCGGCCAGCAACAGCAGGAAGGCAGCCAGGCAGGCCAGGCCGACAACGCGCGACACGCCGAATCCCAGTTGTCCCCGGCGGGTCACGGCAAGGTCGCGGCAGAACAACAAGCCGGCCACGGTACCAAACAGGATGGCGGCGATCTGGCCCACGGCGCTGCCGGCGCCGACCACGATCATCAACGCACCCAGCGCGATGCTGATGCGCTGGCGGTCGGGCGTGATGGTGCGCGCCATGCCCCAGACGGCCTGGGCCACCACGGCCACGGCCACGATCTTCAGGCCGTGCAGCAGACCGGTACCGAGGACACCCGACATGCTCCCTGCGACCAGGCCAAAGACCAGCAGCAACAGCGCCGATGGCAAGGTGAATGCCGCCCAGGCTGCCAGGGCGCCCCACGGGCCGCCTCGCAACAGGCCCAGGGCGAAACCGACCTGGCTGGACGCCGGGCCGGGCAGGAACTGGCATAGCGCGACCAGATCGGCATAGCTGCTTTCACCAATCCAGCGGCGGCGCACCACGAGCTCGTCGCGGAAATATGCCAGGTGCGCCACCGGTCCGCCAAATGAAGTCAGCCCCAGCTTGAGGAAAACACGCAGTACCTCGCCGGCGCTGCCGCGTGCTGCGCGGTCATCCTGGGATATCGGGTCTTCGTCGAGCGTCATTACGCAAGAACTCACTTTCTGGATGTCGATGGCGTCTGCACCCCGCAGGCTGCGGTGTCGGCAGGCTGGCTATCATAATGCAGCCGCTCGAACCTACCAATGGCAACTGCAGGCGGCGGCTAGGCGGTGCCGCGTTTCGCCGCCCGGACTCCCTCCTAAACACAAACACTTCTCATTCGTCTATCAGAGAGCGCGCCATCCGGCACGCGCCAGCCCGGCTGGCGACCCCTCCTTGCGTATTTCGCTCTCGACCATGACCAACCGATATAACAACAAGCTCCCTTGCCCTACCCTGCGCCCGCGCCTGCTGGTGCAGTCCCTGCGACTGGCCCTGCTCGGGTTATCGGCAACTTCCTCCGCCTGGGCGCAGAACGACCCTGCCAGTACGGCCCTGCCCCAGGTCACCGTCACCGCCACCGAAGAAGAAAAGGCCACCGGCCCGGTGCACGGCTTCGTCGCCCGGCGCAGCGCCACCGCGACCAAGACCGACACCGCCATCACCGAGACCCCGCAATCGATCTCGGTGGTGACGGCCGACCAGATCGCCACCCAGCAGGCGCGCACCGTGGCCGAGGCCCTGGGTTATACCAGTGGCGTGCAGGTATCCACGGGGGCTTTCGCCATCGTCGATACCGCCTCGCTGCTGCGCGGCTTCGCGCTCAACAATGGCGGTTCTTTCTATCGCGATGGCATGCTGACCTCGTCCAATGCCAGCTACAGCCGCTATGCGCCCGAGCCCTATGGGCTGGAGCGCATCGAACTGCTGCATGGCCCGGCCTCGGTGATGTTCGGCCAGAATTCACCGGGCGGGCTGATCAACGTGGTCTCCAAGAAGCCGACCACCACCGCGCTGCACGAACTGCAGGTGCAAGTGGGCAGCTTCGACCGCAAGCAGGTGGCCGGTGATTTCGGCGGCGCCCTGGATGCCGCCGGAGTCTGGTCCTATCGTCTGACCGGCCTGGCGCACGACGCCGGCACTCAGGTCGACGGGACCGTGGACCGCCGCCTGTTCCTGGCGCCGGCCATCACCTGGCGCCCGGACGAGCGTACCGAATGGAGCGGCCGCTTCGAATACCAGCGTAGTGAAGGCCTGTCCAACAACCTGTTCCCGGCCAGCGGCACGGTCAGTCCCAATCCGAACGGCCAGATTCCCACCAGTACCGCGCTCGGCCGGGCCGGTGACAACAACGAGCGCTACGAGAACTGGTCGCTCAGTTCGCTGTTCTCGCACCAGTTCAACGAGGTCTGGAGCTTCCGCCAGAACCTGCGCTACACCGACTACACCGGCACCCGCAACAACCTGCGTTTCGCCGCCTTCTTCCCCGCCACGCAGTCGGCGGTGGCGGCGCTGCAGCGCTGGCGCCTGGGGACCGACTCCAATACCTTCACCGCCGACCACCAGTTGCAGGCCGACTTCGGGACCGGCCCGCTCAGGCACAAGGTCTTGATGGGCCTGGACCTGCACCATACCGCCGGTACCGTGCGCGGCTACGTCAGCCCCAATACTGCGGCCGGCTATGTGTTCTCCAACATCTACACCACCAGCTACGGCAACCTGCCGGCGGTGGCCGAGAACTACAACCTGCGCACCCAGGATGACCAGATGGGGCTCTACCTGCAGGACCAGATCCGCATCGGCGAGCGCTGGATCGTGTCGGCCGGGCTGCGCCATGACCGCTCCGACCAGAAGGTGAGCAATGCCATCGCCCGTACCGTCACCGACCGCAGCGACCGCGCCAATACCCGCAACCTCGGCCTGGTGCATGAAATGGCGGGGGGCTTCTCGCCCTACCTGAGCTACACCGAGTCCTTCACGCCCACCACCGGCCTGAGCTATGGCGGTGACATGCTCAAGCCGGAACGGGCCAAGCAGTACGAGACCGGAGTCAAGTACGTGCCACCGGGGACCAATGCGCTGTTCACCCTGGCGGTGTTCGACCTGCGCCGGCAGAACGTGGCTACCGCCGACCTAGCCCACGCCGGCTACTCGATCCAGACCGGCGAGGCGCGCTCGCGGGGCGTGGAATTGGAAGGCAAGATGTCGCTCGCCGATGGGTTGAACCTGACCTCCAGCTACAGCTATACCGATGCCAAGGTCACCAGCAATACCTCCAGCAGCAGCGCCACCAGCACCGTGGGCAAGGCGCTGCCGGGCGCGGCCCGTCACAATGCGGGCGTACTGGTGGACTATGGCTTCCAGCGTGGTGCCATGGCCGGCGCCCATCTCTCGGCCGGGGTACGTTACATCGGTCGCTCCTATGGCAATGCCCTCAACACCTTCGAAACCCCGGCGGTCACCTTGCTGGACTTCGGGGCGAGGATGGACCTGGGTCGCATCAACAGCGAGTGGCGCAATATCGAACTGGCGCTCAAGCTCAACAACGTGACCGACCGGGTGTATGCGTACTGCTCCGAACTGTGTGAATACGGCGCCCGTCGCACCGGACTGCTCCAGTTGACCACCCGATGGTAATGCGCCCCACCCTGGCCGGCCGGGCCAGCGCCTGGCTGTGCCGCCACGCACCTGGCCGCCACACGCTGGTCCTGCTGCATCGCTGGAACGGCCTGGCGCTGGCCCTGTTCCTGCTGGTGGCCAGCCTGACCGGTAGCCTGCTGGCCTTCGAGGACGAGCTCGATCTGTGGCTGGCGCCGGAGTTGCACCTGGCGCATCCGGCCCCGGGCCAGCCGGCCTCGGCCATGCTGGACCCATACACCTTGCGCGAACGGGTGGCGCTGGCGCTGGGGCCACAGGCCGATGTCAGCCAGTTGATCCTGCATCCGCAAGCGGGTCGTACGGTTCGTTTCCTGGTCGGCCCGGCCATCGACCGCGCCACCGGCAAGCCTTTCCGGCTGGGGTATGACGAAGTCCTGGTCAATCCCCATACCGGGGCGATCCAGGGGCTGCGGGACCGCCAGAGGATCAGCCTGGAGCGGTCGGCACTGATGCCGCTGGTGTTCAACCTGCATCATTCGCTGGCCTTGCCGCGCGTGGCCGGGGCCTTGGTAATGGGTGTGGTGGCCACGCTGTGGACGCTGGACTGCCTGGTCGGGATGATCCTGACCTGGCCACGGGGTCGGCCTTTCCTGGCGAAATGGAAGCCGGCCTGGCTGGTCAAGTGGCGGGCCGGTTTCTATCGCGTCAATCTCGACCTGCATCGCGCCTTCGGCCTATGGTGTTGGGTGCTGCTGCTGATGCTGGCCTGGTCCAGCGTGATGTTCAACCTGCGCGACCAGATCTACCTGCCGGTGATGTCGCGCCTGCTGCCCTTCGATTACAGCTGGCGCCCCGCGCCGCCCCTGGCCCATGCGTCACCACTGACGGCGGGGCCACCGATGTCCTGGCCGCAGGCGCATGCCATGGCGCGCCGGGCCATGGCCGGTTTCGCCAGCGAACGCGGACTGCAGATCGACTTCGAGGAAAGACTGAGCTATGACCGCCGGCGCGGGGTGTATGCCTACATGGTCCACAGTAACGCCGACCTGCGCCGCGACGTCGGCAATACCGGCCTGCTGATCGATGCCGCCAGCGGCCAGGTGCGCGGCCACTGGCTGCCGACAGGCGACCGCAGCGGCAATACCTTCAGCAACTGGCTCGGCGCGCTGCACATGGGCCATGTGTTCGGACTGCCCTGGCGTATCGCGCTGGCGTTGCTGGGATTGGCGGTGAGCCTGTTGACGGTGACCGGCGTGGTGGTCTGGTGGAAGAAGCGCGGCGCGCGTCAGCCACGCTCCCCAGGGGCGGGAATGAAGCCCAGCGCCAGCCACAGGGTGCGGGCTTCGCGATAGGCGGCCAGATGGGCGGGGTCGGCCTGCAGCCATTGCTGCAGGGCCTGTTGTTCAGGCTGGCCGAGCCCGTCCTGTTCGTGCTCGCGCATCACCCAGGAGACGGCGGTCTGCCATGACAGGGAAGAAGCGGAAGGCTGGGACATGGAGGACGGATCGATGGGACGAGGCGCAAACACCGGAAAAAAACACGCCACCCAACAGGGCGGCACGAGTGCGCATCATAGCCTATCGCCCCGTCCCATGGCAGGTCGCGCCGGCTTGCAGCTGCGCGCGGCAACTGTCCATGGCGTCGCGGATCAGGAAGTTGACCAGCGTGGCCGATATCCCCAGTTCGGCGGCGATCTCGCGCTGGCTCATGCCGCTCAGCCGATACAGTTCGAACACCCGGCGCGTGCGCGGCGGCAGGCTGGCCAAGGCCTGGCTGATCAGCGCCAGCGTCTGGCGGCTGATGGCGATGGCTTCCGGTCCCTGCGCTTCCTCGTGTACGGCCTGGCCCTCTTCCTCGACGGCGAAGACATCGCTCTCGAAGGCGCTGCGGCGATGACGATCGATGGCCAGGTTGCGCACGATGCGCAGCAGGTAGGCCGAGGGCTGGCGGATATCGAATCCGGCCGGGACTTCGCTGATCTTGAGGTAGGCATCCTGCACCACGTCCTCGGCGCGATGCGGGCAGCCCAGGATGCGCAGCGCCGCATCCCGCAGGCGCCGCCTTTGGCCGATGAAATGCTCGCGCAGGTCCGATGCCGCAGCGTCGTGGTGAGGTGTTGCCTGCCTGTCGTGCATGGTGGTCGGTCCCCTTTCCTCTGGCTACCAGCGATAGCGGGCGCTCAAGAGCGCCATCCGTTCTTCGGCCCAGAAGCAGGTCAGGGTCGGCTCGGCCAGGCAGGAGGTGCTCTGGCGGTTGGTCAGGTTGCTGATGTTGAGCGCATAGCGCCAATGCCCCTGGTCCAGCCGCAACATGGCGTCCAGCAGCAGCACGGCGGCATTGCGCGCGCTGTTGTCGGCATTGGCGTAGTTGCGGCCGACATAGCGCACGCCCCCTCCTATCCCCCAGCCGGGCCACGCCGCACCTGGGGTGTAGTCCAGCCACAGGCTGGCTGCATGACGTGGCACCAGCACCGGCGACTTGCCTTGCAGGGTGGGATCGACATGGCGGGTGTTGATGGCCTGGGTGTAGGCGTAGGCAGCCGCAATGTTGAGACCTGGGTGCAGCCTGCCCTTGGCCTCCAGTTCCACCCCGCGCGAGCGGACCTGGCTCTGGGTGAGGTAGGCATTGGCGTGTTGCGGGTCGGCGGTGAGCACGTTGTCCTTGCTGACCTGGTAGAGGGCGGCGGTATAGAGCAGGCGCTGCCCCTGTGGCTGGAACTTGAGCCCGACTTCCAGTTGCCGTCCGTAGACTGGTGCAAAGGGCTGGCCCGCGGCGTCCTGGCCGGCCTGCGGCAGGAAGGCGGTGCTGTAGTTCAGATAAGGCACCAGACCGGGCGAATGGGTCCAGGCCAGGCCCAGGCGATGGCTCCAGGCGTGGGCGCGGCTGTCCAGGCGGGACGGCCCGATGTCGTTGCGAGTGCTATCGGTGACGCGATCATGGCGACTGCCCAGGGTCCATACCCAGGCGCCGTCGCGGATCTGGTCCTGGACATAGACGCCGGTCTGGCGCATCTCTTCATGCAATTGCGCATAGAGGGTGGAGGCCAGCGCTATGGGCATGCCATAGACCGGCTGCGCCAGGTCCAGCGCGGGCGCCGTTCCCCGGTAGCGCTGCTCGTCCTGTCGCATCTGCATCAGGTCCAGCCCCAGCAACAAGGTATGGTCGAGCGGCCCCTGTTGCCAGCGGCCTTGCAGTCGGGTATCGAGCTGGGTGCTGGTCAATTGCGTCTGGTAGCGGGCGCTGCTGCGCGAGAGCAGGCTACCGCTCACACTGACCGGGTTGAGGACCGAGTAGTCCGACTGCAGCGCCGCGTAGCGGAAATTCTGTTGCAGGCGCCAGCTCGCATCCAGCCGCTGGTCCAGCATCCAGCCCAGCGACCATTGCTCGCCCCTCTGATGATCCGTACCGGGGTCGCCTACCAGCGTATGGGTGAGGCTGCCGTCGGAACGTACTGCCGTCCAGCGGCCGCTGCCACTGCGGTCGCGCAGGTAGTCGGCCAGCAGGATCAGATGGCTGTCGTCGCCCAGCTGCAGTTTCAGCGAGGGTGCCAGGTACAGACGGTCGTTGGGTACGGCACTGCCATTGCCGTAGCTGAACTGGGTATTGCTGTCCAGCGCCAGGCCCACCAGGCGCCCCTGCACCCGGCCCGCGTCGTCCAGGGTGGCGCTCAGGTCGGCCGCCAGCTGCCGCCGCTGGAAGCTGCCGATCCCGGCCTGTATCTCGTTGGGCGCATCAGCCCCGGCCACTTTGCTGATGCGGTTGACCACGCCGCCCGGATCGGCTTGCCCGAAGCTGGCCGAGGCGGCGCCGCGCAAGACTTCGACCCGTTCCAGCCCGTACGCTTCGGTGCGGAACATGCCGAAGCCGGCCACCGGCTGGCGCAGGCCATTGAGGTAGTTGCTGGTGTTCTGGGCATTGATGAAACCGCGCAGGTTGAAGTAGTCGTAGCCGCGCGGATCGACGCCATGCGTTTCGGTGTTGGCGCCGGGCATGTAGCGCAACACGTCGAGGATGCTGTCGGCGCCGCGCGCTTCCATTTCGGCACGGGTGACGACCGACAGCGATTGGGCGATCTCCAGCAAGGGCGTGGCGGTGCGGGTGGCGCTCTGGCTGGCGGCAACGGCGTAGCCTTCGCTGCCCTCGGCGAACTCGGCCTGTTCGCTACGACCGTCGATGATGACGTCCTTCAGACGTTGCGTCTGCTGGCGCACCGGCATGGGCACGCCGCCTTCGCCCATGCCGGTGCGCCATTGCAGGCCATAGCTGCCATTGGCGGCGCGTACCGCCTGCAGGCCGCTACCGGCCAGCAACTGCGCCAGGCCATCCTCCACCGCCAGCGTAGCGGCCAGCGCCACTACCTGCCGGCCCTGCACCATGTCCGGCGCATACGACAGGGTGATGCCAGCCTGGCGGGCGAAGTGGTTCAGGGCCTGTTCCAGCGGTCCGGCAGCGATCTCGTAATGGCGTCGGTCCTGCGCCATGACCCCGGCCGGCCACAAGCTCAGGCTGCCGAGAGCCAGCAGCAGCGCCATCAGCGCCATGCGCGTGATGCCGGCGGTGCGGGAGTTCAGGGACAGGAATGGAGTGGAGGGCATGCGCAAGCGGTTCGATTCGTCGGGCTACACTGGGATGCCGAACGAGCTCGCCAAAACCCGTAAGCGGAAGCGAAAAAAATCCGGCCCGGCCCGATCAGCCCGCGCGGCGCACTGCCTGGCCCGCTGCCTGGCTCACTAGCCGGCCGCCGCCAGCCGCACCCAGAACCGCGTACGTCGCTGCACGACCACCGGCAGTGTCCGGGCCAGCGAGTCCAGGGCCGCGTCGCTGTCCTGCAACTGGAAGACGCCGGACACCCGCAAGTCGGCCACCGTCGGATCGCACAGCAGCCAGCCATGGCGATAGCGGGCCATCTCGGCAAGCAGGTCGCCCAGCCGCATCTGGCGCGCCACCAGGGTCTGTTCCAGCCAGGCCGTGGGGTCCATGGCGGCCGTCACGATGGCCTGGCGCGCCAGTTGCCCCTGCGCATCGATCTCGACCATCTCGCCGGGGAAGATGAGCTCGCGCATGCCGCTGGCCGTCTGCACCGCCACCTGCCCCTCGATCACCGTGAGCCGGGTACTCTGCGCCTGCTGGCGCACATCGAAACGCGTCCCCAGTGCCTGCAGCAGCGCTTGCCCGGTCCTGACCCGCAAGGGTCGATACTGCGCGGCCTGGGCATCCTTGCCGGTATGGACGAAGATTTCGCCATGGCGCAGCACCAGCAGCCGCTGCTCCTCGTCGAAACGGACCTGGATGTGGGAGTCAGTGTTGAGCGCCAGATGGGTGCCGTCATTCAGGCTGAGCCGACGCTGGGCGCCGGTGGCCGTGGTGTAGCCATCGGCCTGCAACAGGTCCGGCAGGTCCAGCAGGCCCGCCTGGCGCGCCGCCAGCGACGCCACGGCCAGTCCCCCCAGACCCAGTGCGACACCGCCCAGCCAGCGACGGCGTGACTGCCGCTGCTGGCGGCTGCGGGACAGTCGCTTGAGCGGTCCCTGCCATTGACCTGCCGGAACCGGCAGGGCCACCAGGCGCTGGAACTGTTCTTCAGCAGCCATCAGATCACGCCATACCTGCGCATGACAGGGGTCGGCGCGACACCAATGCTCTATCTGCGCCTGCAGGTGGGCATCCACACCATGGCGCCCGGCGTCAGCCCGCAAGCGGACCAGCCAGGCGATGGCCTGGTCGAGGACCAGGCCATCGCCTGCGGGCGTGTTGGAGCTGGCTGGCGGCGAGGCGGACATGGCGCGGGCAAAAATGCAGGCGGCTAGCTCTGGAGCGACTGCCGCATCAGGTAGCAATGGCGGATCGCGGCGGCCATGTATTTCTCCACGCTGCTCAGCGACACCCCCATGCGGGTGGCGATCTCGGGATAGCTCATCTGCTCCAGGCGCGACAGCAGGAAGGCTTCGCGCGCCCGGGCGCCCAGGCCTTCGAGCATGGCGTCGATGGCCGTCAGCAGTTCGATGAGCAGCATCCGCGCTTCCGGCGAGACCACCTCCGGCTCGGGCAGACTGGCGATGGCCTGCAGGCAGGCACGCTCGACCTCGTCGCGGCGCACCTTGTCCACCACCAGTCCGTGTGCGATGCGGCTCAGCCAGGCACGCGGTTCCCGCACCTCATCGAGCGCACGTGGCTTGCCGAGCACGCGCAGGAAGGTGTCCTGGGCCAGGTCGGCGGCGTCGAAACTGCTGCCCACCCTGCCCCGCAACCATTGCTGCAGCCAGCGATGATGCTCGCGATAAAGCATCTGGAAGCGCTCGGCATCGGCGAGGGGCGGGACGGACATGGCGGTGACAAGAATTGACTTAGATAATAATAATTCTCATTTTAATCTGGTATATGAAGTTTTACAACGCGCGCCAGGCCCGCTGCATGCGCTGCCTGCGTCGTGCGCTGCACGTACATCATCGATCTCCCTCTCCATCCCGACCGCGCATCATGCGGGTTTTGACAAATCGGCAGCAGTCGGACTGTCACAACATGCCGTTGCGACCGTGCAGAAAAAAATTCTGTGCGGTTTGCTCACCCCACTTCGGAAGAAAGCTCGGCCATTGCTCCGTATGCTCAGGTTGTCGCACCTGTTTTCATCTGCAGTCATCTCTCCCCCCTCCCATCGCCACCTACTTTCTGGAGCAGGACATGTCTTTGCAGCACTTCAAGGTACTCACGTTTGATGTCGTCGGCACGCTTATCGATTTCGAGGGAGGCATGCTGGCCTACCTGCGCGAGGCGGTTCCCGACAGCAAGATCTCCGACGAAGATTTTCTGACGGCCTACCGCGCCGCGCGCAGTGATGGCAATACCGGTTGGTATCCGGACGACCTGGAGCGCTGCTGGCATGTCATTGCGCCCGGTCTGGGCCTGCCCGACAGCGCCGAACTGGCTCGCGGCCTGCGCGATTCGGTCGCGCGCTGGCCTGCCTTCCCCGATTCGGTACAGGCGCTGCAACGCCTGCGCAAGCATTTCAAGCTGGTCACCATGACCAATGCGCAGAGCTGGGCGCTCCAGCATTTCTCCCGCACCCTGGGGGAGCCCTTCGATCTGCTATTGAGCTGCGACGATGCCTTGTGCGAGAAGCCTGATCCGCAATATTTCGCCTATGCGCGTGGCCGCTTCGAAGGCCAATGGGGCTATCGCACGGCCGACAACCTGCATGTGGCGCAGAGCCAGTACCACGATATCGGCGTCTCCAAGCGTCTGGGCATCACCACCTGCTGGATCGAGCGTCGTCACGACAAATCCGGTCCGGGCGGCACGATAGCCTCCCAGCACACCGTTCCCGATTACCACTTCCATACCTTGGCCGAACTGGCCGATGCCGTTGACGCCGGCCGTTAAGCCTCGCCCTCTGGCCCAGCCAGAGGGCAGCAGTTCATCCGGGAACAGGCCAGCCGCTGCGCGCGGCCGACCGATGTCCTCACGCTTCAACCACCAGGGAGTTGCACCATGGACGACAACAGCAAGAACAACAACGACCTTCTCCTCAGCGCCAGCGACACTGCCGGCCTGATGGAATGCATGAAACGCGGCGCCAGCCGACGCGACATCCTCAAGATGCTGCTGGCAGGCGGCATGCAGGCGACGTTGGCGGGTGGCCTGGCCAGTAGCGCCATCACTGCCTATGCCCAGACGCCACGGCGTGGCGGCCGGCTGCGGGTTGGCGGCGATACCGCCTCGGTCAGCGATACGCTGGACCCGGCCAAGCAGTCCAACAAGACCGATTATTCGCGCGGCACCATGCTCTACAACGGCCTGACCGTATTGGATGCCACGCTCACGCCGCAACCGGCGCTGGCCGAATCCTTCAGCAGCAAGGATGCCAAGGTATGGGTATTCAAGCTGCGTCGTGGCGTCACCTTCCACGACGGCAAGCCGCTGGCGCCGGCCGACGTCGTGTTCTCGCTGATGCGTCACAAGGACCCGGCCACCGCCTCCAAGGCCAAGACCCTGGCCGACCAGATCGACAGCGTCAAGGAGACCGGCCCCAATGAAGTGACGGTCACCCTGGTGGCGCCCAATGCCGATCTGCCGGTGATCGTGGGGACCTTCCATTTCCATATCGTCAAGGCCGGCACCACGGATTTCAGCGCCGGCATCGGCACCGGCCCTTACAAGCTCAAGGAATTCAACCCGGGCATCCGTTCGGTGGTGGTCCGCAACGACAATTACTGGATTCCCGGCAAGCCCTATCTGGACGAGATCGAGTATGTCGGTATCGGCGATGAGAGTGCGCGCGTCAATGCACTGCTCTCGGGCGGGATGGATCTGGTGGCGAACCTCAATCCGCGCTCCATCGAACGGGTCAAGGGCAGTCCCGGCTTTGCGGTACTGGAAACGCAGTCGGGTGCCTACACCGATCTGATCCTGCGCAAGGATGTGGGGCCCGGCAGCAATCCGGATTTCGTGCTGGCCATGAAGTATCTGATGGACCGCGAACTGATGCGCAAGAACATCGCCCGTGGTCATGCCGTCCTCGGCAACGACCAGCCGATCGACCCCACCAACCGGTTTTTCCTCGCTGGCCTGCCGCAACGCCAGATGGACCTGGACAAGGCCAAGTACCATCTGCAGAAATCCGGCGTGAGCGGCAAGGTGCCGATCGCCTGTTCGGTGGCAGCGGTGTATTCGGTCGATATCGCCACGGTGATGCAGCAAACCGCGCAGCGCATCGGTCTGGAACTGGAACTCAAGCGCCTGCCGCCCGAGGGTTACTGGTCCAACCAGTGGCTCAACAACCCGGTCGGATTCGGCAACGTCAACCCGCGTCCGAGTGCCGATGTCTTGCTGACGCAATTCTTCCAGTCCCAGGCGGCATGGAACGAATCACGGTTCAAGAGCGAGCAGTTCGACCAGTTGCTGACCGCGTCCCGGGCAGAGATTGATCTTGGCAAGCGCAAGCAGATGTATGGCGACATGCAGACCCTCATCCATGAACAAGCCGGCATCGGCATCCCGATGTTCCTGGCCAGCCTGGACGGCTACAGCAGCAAGCTCAAAGGCCTCTCGCCCATCCCGCTGGGGGGCATGATGGGATATTCCTTTGCCGAGCATGTCTGGCTGGACGCCTGAGCAAGACTTGCGGTGATCCGGGGCGCGTCGCCTGCAAGGGGCGCGCCCTGTGACCTTCAGGCCGCCGCTTCTTCGCGCATCTGGCCGATCACGAAACCCAGCAGCTGCGGCTCCGCCAATGGGCGGCTGTAGAAGTAGCCCTGGATTTCATCGCAACCCAGCCGCTTGAGCCATTCGCGCTGCTGCACCGTTTCCACGCCCTCGGCAATGACCTTGATGTCCAGCGTATGGCCCAGGCCGATGACCGCCTGCACGATGGCAGCGTCCTGCGAATTGGGGCGTAGCTGGCTGACGAAGGAACGGTCGACCTTGAGCTTGTCGATGGGGAAGCGTTTCAGGTAGGCCAGGCTGGAATAGCCGGTGCCGAAATCGTCGATCGACAGCTTCAGTCCCAGTGCGCGCAGTTCGTGCAAGAGTTGCACGGCGGCCTCGGTATGCTCCATGACGGCGCCTTCGGTGATTTCCAGTTCCAGGCAGGCGGGATTGATGCCGGTGCGCGCCAGCAGCGCCTGCATGCGCGCCAGGAAATCGGGGTGGCCGAAGTGGCGCGCCGAGATGTTCACGGCGACCACCATGTCGCGTCCGCTCAGGTTGCGCAGCGCGTGGATCTGGGCACAGGCACGTTCCAGCACCCATTCCCCGATGGCGATCACCAGGCCGGATTCCTCGGCCACGGGGATGAAATCGCCCGGTGGCACCAGCTGGCCATGGCGACGCCAGCGTACCAGCGCCTCGAATCCGACCAGGCTGCCGTCCTGCAGCGATTGCTGGGGCTGCAGGTGCAGTTCCAGTTCGTTGCGTTCCAGGGCGTGTACCAGTTGGGCCTCCAGTTCGACCCGGGCCACCGCTTGGGCGTTGAGCGCTTCCGAATAAGCCACCAGCATGTTGCCACCCTGTGCGCGGGCCGATTGCAGCGCGGCGTCGGCATTGCGCAGCAGTTGCACGGCGTCGCCGCCATGACGCGGATACTCGGCCGCTCCCAGGCTCAGGTTGGAATAGACTTCGTGGGCGCGGCAGCTGAAAGGCCGCTGCATGCCGGCCTGCAGGGCCACCAGCGCTCGCGAGAAATCCTCGGAGTCCGCATGGTTGCGATACAGGATCACGAAATTGGCGCCATCCAGGCGGAAGACCTCGCCATGATAGGCCCCGGCAATGCTGCGCAGACGGGATGCGATATCGGTGATCATGGCGTCGGCGAATTCATGGCCGTAGGCGCCGATGACGCGTTCGAAGCGATCGACGCTGCCCAGCACCAGGGTATGACTGCGGCCACGCAGGTGCAGTACGCGGTGTTCCAGCGAGCGGCGATGCGCCAAACCGGTCAGCGGATCGTGCGCGGCCTGGTGTGCCAGCGCGTCTTCGGAGCGGAAGCGGGCGCGGATGTGATACATCATGAACAGCGCCGTGGCCAGTGCCAGCAGATTGAACCAGTGCACCAGACGGGCGATGCGATTCAGGTTCAGGTCCACCATGCCGCCTTCGCGCAGCAATTCGGTCACGTCATGCATGCCCATGCCATTGAGGGTCCAGTGCACCAGGGGATCGGCGGCATGGCGGATGTTTTCCACGGTGTTCTGCATGACCATGGACAGACTGGCGCCGCACGCCACGACCAGGGTAAGCAAGAGGTAGATGGGCCAGCGTGAATGTCGGGCCAGGCGTTGCCGCAGGCTGAACTCCTGGGCTGCCGGTGCGATTGCGGTCACCAGACTGCGCAGGCTGTCTTTCCAGCGGCGTGGCATGGCTTGGGTCTGCTGCATCAGATTTTCCATCTTCCCCCCGGGTCATTGCTTGAGTAGAGTTTCCACCGTCTGCAGCATCTCGTCGCCATCGAAGGGCTTGCCGAGGAAGGCCGAGCGGCCGGCCGCCACCACCCGCGCCGCTACCGCCACGGTGGGATACGACGTGATCACCACCACCGGCATGGCCAGTTGCCGGCCGCGCAGCCATTCCAGCAATTCCACGCCGCTCATGCCGGGCATCTGGACATCAGTGACGATGCAATCCATGGCCTCATAGGCTTGTTCGGCGACAAAGTCGTCGGCGCTGGCGTGACATTGCACCGTCCATCCCATGGAGCGCATCAGCGCCGAGAGGGCCTCGCGCATGGAGGCGTCATCGTCGATTACGGCAATCTTGCTTGGTTGGTTCACTGCATTCCCTTGGCGATGCCGGCTCGGAGCGCCGGCCTGTCTTCTGCATCCGCATGGATGAGACGAATTCTTGATTGCAGGTTATCAAGCCCGGGCCGGGGCGGGAATCATACATTGGTATGAGCGGGGGTAAGACGGGCGCCGACACGCCATTCGGCCTGGTCGGCCGGCGCCCTGCCGTGGCATTGCGCCAGGCTTCAGGCGCGCGGCTTGAGCCCTTGCTGCTCCAGGGCCTGGCCCATGCGCACCAGGTCGGCGAAGGAACGTGCCTGCATCTTCTTCATGGCGTGGCCGCGATGGATCTTCACCGTCACCTCGCTGGTGCCAAGTTCTCCGGCAATCTGCTTGTTCAGGAGCCCGCTGACGGCCAGCCACATGACTTCGGCCTCGCGCGGCGTCAGGCTGGCATAGCGTGCCTGCAGGCCGGTGCGCGCCAGGCGCTGCTCCAGCTGCAGCCGGTCCTTCTCGTGGGCGGTGGCCACGGCGTCCAGCAAGTCCTGCTCGCGGAAAGGTTTGGTCAGGAAATCGATGGCACCGGCCTTCATGGCTCGCACGCTCATGGGGATGTCGCCATGGCCGGTCATCAGGATCACCGGCATGTCCACGCCGCTGCGCACCAGTTCGGCCTGCACATCCAGCCCGCTCACGCCCTGCAGCCGGACATCCAGCAGCAGGCAGGAGGGACTGCTCTGGATCGGGCGCTGCTGGAATTCGATGGCACTGGCATAACCGAACACCTGCAGGCCCACCGAGCGCAGCAGGCTGTCCAGTGCCTCGCGCAGGGCCGGGTCGTCGTCGACGATGTACACCACCGGCACCGCCGGTGCGGCCTCGGCGGTGGCCATGCGTGCCACCGGGCTCATTGTTCATCCCCCTGGATCGGCGGCAACTGGACGGTCATCAAGGCTCCTTGTGGCTTGCGATGGGCGGCGACGATGCTGCCGCCTAGCGATTCGAGGATGGAGCGGCAGATCGCCAGACCCATACCCATGCCCTCCTTCTTGGTGGTGAAGAAGGCGGCGAACAGTTGCTTGAGCTGCTCTTCGCTGAAGCCGGGGCCGTTGTCGGCCACTTCGATAAAGAGCATGCCCTCGGGCGTGAGGCCGCAGCGCACTTCGATCACCGGGGCGATGGTCCGCGCCTCGTGCATGGCCTGGGCCGCGTTCATGACCAGATTGATCAGCACCTGCTGCAATTGCACCTTGTCGGCCAGCACGGCCGGCAATCCCGGCGGCAGGTCCAGTCGCAGCTTCACATGCAGGCGCTGCAATTCGCGGCCCAGCAGGTCGCAGCTTTCCGCGCTGATCTGGCTCACATCCAGCGGCACGAAGGTCGGTGCCGAGGGGCGCGCCATGCTGCGGATGCGCTGGATCACTTCGCTGGCCCGCTTGGCGTTCTGCTGCATGGCATCGACCGCGCGTCGCACTTCCTCCAGTACTGGTTCCTCGCGGTTGAGCCAGCGCAGGCCGGCCTGGCCGTGGGTGACGATGGCCGCCAGCGGCTGATTGACTTCGTGGGCGATGGTGGCGGTGAGTTCACCCAGGGTGCTCACCCGACTGGCGTGGGCCAGCTGGCTGCGGGCCTGGTTCAGGGCTTCTTCCCGTTGCAGCAGGGCAATGGTCGCGTCCTGCCCCTTGACGGCCAGAAATCCGGTAATGGCGATGGCGGCCAGGCTGACCAGGCAACGGGTCAGGGCCGCCTCGTCCTTGAAGAAACCATGGGAGATCAGATAAGCGAGCAGAGTCAGGCCCATGCAGAACAGCATCACGGCGATCACGCCGCGCCGTGGCCAGATCCAGACCGACATCAGCACCACGCCGACGTAGAGCACGGCAATGGCCACGTCCAGCTCGGTGAGTGCATCCACGGCAAAGATCGCTACCGTCAGTGCCGCGGCCGCGGCCGGTACTGCCGGCGAACGATTGAATCGGTACATACTGCTCCCCCTGCTGGCTTGCCTGTTTTTATGTGGACCGGTTGTGGTCCCTGAATGATGGTCAGGACCGCGGGTGGCGATCCTTCCTTCCGGACGCGAGTATATAACCTGCAAGGCGGACAAAGCACATGTATTACACCAAAGTATAGGGTGCCCATCGGATGAAAACCGGCCGCTGGCGCAGGCCTGGAGCGGGGCCGCTCTCATGGCATGGGGAAGCGTGGGTGAAACCGGCAAGCGTCCATACCTTCGTATGATTGGCGTCCTGACAGCCCGGTCCTAGGATGCGTCCATCCGATTGCTTTGCTACGGGAAAACCCATGAAGCTCTACGAAACCCTCGCCGACACCATTCGGCGCCAGATCCAGGAAGGCGTGATGCTGCCGGGCGAGAAGATTCCTTCCGTCCGTCGCGCCAGCCAGCAATACCACCTGAGCATTTCCACGGTGATCCGGGCCTTCCTGCTGCTGGAGAGTCAGGGACTGATCGAGAGCCGCCCGCAGTCGGGCTATTTCGTGCGCCTGCGCCAGGCAGCGGCCTGCCCGCCCGGCCCCGTGCCGGTACCGGCGCGCCCTCCTTGCCAGCCAGTGCCACCTGCGGATGCCACGCCGGCAGCGCTGGTGCTGCACAATCTGCGCTCCATCAACTGCAATGCCCGCATCCCGCTGGGTTCGCCCTACCCCGACCCGGCGCTGTTCCCGTCGGCGCGCATCGCGCAACTGGCACAGGGCTTCTACAAGCGCCGCGAACAGCGCGAACTGATCGGCACCTTGCCACCCGGCAATCTCGACCTGATCCGCCAGATCGCGCGTCGCCATCTGGAGACCGGACTGCCGGTCCAGGCCGGCGAAATCATCATCACCCAGGGCGCCACCGAAGCCCTGCAGCTGTGCCTGCAGGCCATCGCCCGGCCGGGGGCGGCCATCGCCGTGGAGTCCCCGACCTACTACGCCCTGCTGCATGCCATCGAACGTGCGGGCATGCGCGCCCTGCCCATCCCGACCGATCCCGGCCAGGGCATCGACCTGCCCTCGCTGGACCGTGCCCTGGCCAGTGGCGAGGTGGCCGGTGCGGTGGTGATGAGCAACTTCCAGAATCCTCTGGGCTTCCTGATGCCCGATTCGCGCAAGCAGGCGCTGGTGCGACTGATGGCGTCCTACCAGTTGCCGCTGGTGGAAAACGACGTCTATGGCGAACTGCACTACAGCGACCAGCGCCCGCGCCCGGCCAAGAGCTACGACGAGCAGGGACTGGTGTTGTATTGCAGTTCCTTCTCCAAGAGCCTCACCCCGGAGCAGCACATCGGCTGGACCATGCCGGGTCGCTATCGGCAGGCCGTGGAGCAGCTCAAGTTCCTCAACACCGTGAGCATGCCCACCCCCCCCCAGCGGGCGGTGGCGGAATACCTGCAGAACGAGGGCTATGATTTCCATCTGCGGCGGCTGCGCAAATTGCTGATGCAGCGCGAACGCATCATGCGTTCGGCGGTGTTGCGGTTCTTCCCCGCCGGCACCCGCTGCTCGCAGCCCCAGGGGGGCTATCTGCTGTGGGTCAGCCTGCCGCGCTCGGTGCGGGCCATTGAACTGCACGCGCGCGCCCAGGAGGCCGGCATCAGCGTAGCGCCGGGTGACATGTTCAGCAGCGATCCGGCCTTCCATCACTGCATCCGCCTGAACTACAGCTTCCCCTGGGAACGCGACGTCGAAGCAGCTGTGCGCACCCTGGGTGAACTCTGTCACGACATGGTCGCCAGCGCCCGCGATGCCGAGCGGGACGTGCAAGCGGGACTGAGCAATATGGCCTTTCAGCCGCCCGCCACCGGACTGATCAGCGCCAGATGAATGCTGCGCGGCGCGCCGGTACCCGGTTCGCCGCCCTCCGAATGGCCCGGTGCGGCCAGCGTCACGCCCATCCGCAACTCCTCCAGCGGCATAGGCTTGCCGAACAGATAGCCCTGGAAACCGGCACATCCCAGACGGCGCAGGGCCGCCCACTGCTCGCTGGTCTCCACCCCTTCCGCGACCACATCCAGCCCCAGGCCTTGCGCCAGGTTGACGATGGTCTGCACGATGGACCAGGCATGTGGCGTCTGCAGCATGTCCTGCACGAAGGATCGATCGATCTTCAGCTGGTCCAGCGGCAGTTTCTTGAGATAGCTCAGCGACGAATAGCCCGTACCGAAATCATCCAGCGAGAAGCCAAGACCGGTCTCCTTGAGCATGGCCATGCGCGTGATGAGCGTATCGACGTCCGTGAGCAGCATGCTTTCGGTCAGCTCCAGCTTGAGCCGGCGCGGATTGGCACCGGTGCGCTCCAGGATGTCCAGCACACACTGCGCGAAGTCAGGCTGGCGGAACTGGCGCGCGCTGACATTGACCGCGATGGTCAGGTGGGCCGTCTGTGCATCGCCAGCCCAGGCGGCCAGCTGCTCGCAGGCGGTGGTCAATGCCCATTGTCCGAACTCCACGATCAGGCCGGCCTTTTCCGCCTGGCCGATGAAGGCCGCCGGATACACCATCCCGCGTTGCGGATGCTGCCAGCGCATCAGCGCTTCTACGCCTGCGAGGCTGCCGTCGGCACGCACGATGGGCTGGTAATGCAGGCGCAGTTCGCGCCGTACCAGGGCGTGACGCAGATCGTTTTCCAGCATCGCCATCTGGTCCAGCACTTCCTGCATGGAGGGACAGAAGAAGCGATAGGTATTGCGCCCGGCGGCCTTGGCCTCGTACATCGCCATGTCGGCCTGGCGCAGCAGGTCATTGACGGTATGCCGGCCGGCCCCGAACAGCACCACCCCCAGGCTGGGCGTACTGCGCACCTCGCTGCCCTGCAGTTCGTAGCCGGCATTGAGCGCGGTGAGGATCTTGCGGCAGACGCATTCGGCATTGTTCTCCGCTTCCTCGATCTGGCTGCCCAGGTTTTCCAGCAGGATGACGAATTCATCACCGCCCAGGCGGGCCACGGTATCGATTTCGCGTGTGACCTGCTGCAGGCGCATGGCCACCAGTTCCAGCAGGCGATCGCCGGTATCGTGACCCATGGTGTCGTTGAGGCCCTTGAAGTTGTCCAGGTCGACGAAGATCACCGCGCCATACTGCCCGGCGCGGGCATAGCGCGCCACCGCCTGCGTCAGGCGATCCAGCAGCAGGCGCCGGTTGGGCAGGTCGGTCAGGCCATCGTAATAGGCCAGGCGCGCAATCTCCTCCTCGGCTGCCTTGCGTGCACTGATGTCCATGCGCGTACCCACCATGCGCAGCGGACGGCCGTGCGTATCGCGCTCGACCAGCTTGCCGCGGCACTGAATCCAGACCCAGTGCCCTTCCTTGTGGCGCATCTGGTATTCGGCCTCGAAGCAATGGCGACTATCGGCCAGATGCAGGCGCAACGCGTGATCCAGGGCCGCCATGTGCTCCGGGTTGACCAGCGTGCGCCATTCGCCCGGGGCGTCGAACTGGCGCTCGGGCGGATAACCGAGCATGGCATTGGCCCGCCCGTCGACGCTGCGCGTATCGGCCTGGATATGCCAGTCCCACAGGCCCAGATTGGCCCCGGACAAGGCCAGTTCCATGCGTTCGTTCATCTCCGCATGCTGCCGCTCGCGCTGGTGGGTGAGCACCTGCACGGCACGCCGCCGTCCCTGCAGCAACGCCAGCACCAGCGCCGCGGCCAGGGCGAACAGCAGCCACATGAGCAGGAATGAATGTGCCGGCTCATGCCAGCCGGCATTGATATGGTCCACGCTACGCGAGAGGCTGATGACCAGGGTCTTGTCCAGCCCCAGCTCGCGGCTGGTGATGGTCCGCTGCACCATCATGCGCGCCTGGCCCTGGGCGTCCTTGCCGGTCTGTACGCTGGTGATCTCGCCACTGCGCAGATGCTGGCGCAGGAAATCGTCCGGTCCCGCGCGGCCCTGCCCAGCCTGACGCATCTGCGCCGCATTGGCCGGCACGAACAGCAGGCGCCGCCCGTCTTCACCGGTGATGGCAATGCTCATGTCGTCGGCGTAGAGCGCCGATCGCATCACGGCGTCAAAGTATTCCGGATTGAGGATGGCGCTGACCGCGCCTTCGACGCGGCCATCGGTCGTGGTGATGGGCAGCGACAGCTTGATGTTGAACACGCCGGGCGTATTTTCGAAGGGCTGCGAGACATACATCACCTGCCCCGACGACATGCGCGGGATCTGCGAGAGGAAATCGCGGTCGTCCAGACGGCGATCGGCGATATCGTCGGCCGAGCGCACGATATGGCCGCTGCCATTGAGCACCACGATGGCGCGCACGCCCGGCATGGCGCGCTTGAGCGATTGCAGCAGCAGGCTCTGGCAGTCCGCATGACAGCTGGCACCGTCGGCCAGGGCATCGCGGGCACTCTCCAGGGCATTGCGCACGCCCTGGAACTGATGGGCCAGATTTTCTTCGATGATGCGGGCCTGGGTCTGCATGCGCGTGGTCTCGTCGGCATGGATCAGACGCCGCTCCGACCACACGAAGTTGGCGATCAGCAAGGCCGAAAAACCCAGTGCGGCCGCATAGGCACACCATTCGATCATGGTGCGACTGTAGCCATCGCCTCCCTGCCTGTTGGTTCTCATGATGCGCTTCCTTCCTCACGCCATTGCGGGCGCCATTGGGTCGATTGGAACGCAGTCTAGGGTCGGCACCACGGGCGCGGTACATACACAGCCCGTCGGCCAGGGGGAACACAGTTCGCAGTCGCGCAAAAACCACCATAACAGCCGCAAAAGCAGTACAGATGCGGCCCCGCGCGCTACAGCACAGCACGCCATGGTGTGGCGCGCAGGCCGCATGCTTTCTATCCTGCGTCCATCCCGGCTGTAACAGGCCCGCGCCAGATGAAGGGAAACCGACCACGGAGGAAGAATGGATATCGAAGTGATGGGGCAATACGAGATCGTGCTGGAGGCGTTTGCCAACCTGGCCAATACCGGGTGGATGCCTTTCGTCACCATCTACCGCGGCCGTTCCAGTTCGCGCCGCAGTATCTGCGTGGTCCAGCGGCAGCGGGTGGAAACCAATCTGCCGGCCCACAGCCGCGAACAGGCCATTGAAGCAGCACGGGCGTTCGCGGCGCAGCGCATTGGCAAGGGCCGGCTCTGATCAATGGTTTGAGGCGCAGGCGCACCGCCACCTTCGCCCGCTGTTCCGTCATGCAAAGCCACACCATCGGCAGGATGGCCCGCACCCGCATTTCCTTTCCCCCACACTTTTGCCGTAGACTCTAACGCCGCCGGTACAACGTCCCGGCTCCACCCAGGCAAGGCGATGAGAATACTGCTGGTAGAAGACGACATCATGATCGGCGAGGAGGTCCGCGCGGCGCTGCGCGAGGCTTCGTATGCGGTCGACTGGGTACGTGACGGGGCCGCTGCCCTCTCCGCACTGTCGTCTGTCTCGTCCCTGTCGGCCATCCACCAGCCGGTCTACGCGGCCGCCCTGCTCGATCTCGGCCTGCCTGGCCGCGATGGTCTCTCCGTCTTGCGCCAGTTGCGCAGTGGCTGCGACATTCCCGTACTCATCATCACCGCCCGCGATGGCGTGCAGGATCGCATCGATGGCCTGGATGCAGGGGCCGACGACTATGTCCTCAAGCCCTTCGCCCTGGGCGAACTGCTGGCCCGCCTGCGCGCCGTCATGCGGCGCAAATCGGGTGCCGCCACCGACCTGCTGGACAATGGCGCCGTGCAGCTGGACCTGGGCACCAAGACCGCCCGCTGGCAGCAATCGCCACCGGTGAGCCTGTCGGCCCGCGAGTTCGCCTTGCTGCAGGCGCTGATGCAACGCCCCGGCGCCATTCTCTCGCGCAGCGATCTGGAAGAACGCATCTACGGCTGGGGCGAGGAAGTGGAGAGCAATGCCGTCGAATTCCTGATCCATGCATTGCGCAAGAAACTGGACAAGGACGCCATCAAGAACATCAGGGGCATGGGATGGATGGTCGCGCGTCCGGTATGAGCCACTCCCTGCAGGCGCGCCTGTCGTTGGCACTGACCGCGACCATCCTGCTGGTGGCGGTGGGCGCGGGTTGCTTCGGCTTCATCAGTGCCTATCGCGATTCGATCCGCATGCAGGATGACATGTTGCGCCAGGTGGGCGCCCTGATCGCCCGCATGGGCGGCGCATTGCCCGAGGCCGGTGCCGTAGGCCGCTATCCCGGTGGCGATCACGAATCTCGCATCGCCGTGCAATGGCTAGCCTCACCGGGAGAGACGACGGCCCAGGCCGAGCACGGTCAGCCCCCCTTGCCGCTGCCGGCGGACCTGCATGACGGTCTGCAGACCGTCTTCATGCATCACGAGAATTTCCGGGTCTACGTGCAAGCGCTGGAATCGGGTCGGCGCTTCGCCCTGTCGCAGGAAACCGATGTCCGTGACCATATCGCCTACCGCAATGCCTGGCGTGCGCTGATCCCGGTGCTGATCCTGGTACCCGTCCTGCTGCTGGCCCTGCAACGCATCATCGGCAAGCTGTTCGCCCCGCTGCAGAGCCTGCGCCGGGACATCGACCAGCGCCGCGATGATCAGCTGGAACCCATCGCCACCACCGCCCTGCCCACCGAAATCCTTCCCTTCGTGGAGGCCATCAACCGCCTGCTGGCCCGTGTGCAAGGCGCCATGCGCAGCCAGCGGCGTTTCGTGGCCGATGCCGCCCATGAGTTGCGTACCCCGCTGGCAGCCTTGTCATTGCAGGCCGAGCGGCTGCAGCAGAGCGAGATGTCCGACACCGCCCGTGAACGTTTGCGACGCCTGGGCAGCGGCATCGAACGCAGCAAGGCGCTGGTGGCGCAGATGCTGGCGCTGGCCCGTGCCCAGGGCGGCGAGGCCGCTGGGTCTGCTGATGCCTCGCAGCGTCGCCGTTTCGTCTTGCGCGAGGCAGTACGACCAGTGCTGGAAGACCTTTTGCCGCTGGCGCAACAGAAGGATATTGATCTGGGCGTGGATGGCAGCCTGGAGGTCGAGGTCTGCTCCAACCCGCTGGAACTGGGCTTGCTGTTGAGCAACCTGATCGACAATGCGGTGCGCTATACCCCGCCCGGCGGGCGCGTCAGCATCGCCGTTGCAGGCGAGGCCGCCACCCAGGCAGGTCAGGTGCGCCTGGAAATCTGCGACACCGGCCCGGGCATCGCTGCCGAGCAGCGGGAGCAGGTATTCGAGCCTTTCTATCGCATCGACCCGGCGGGCGCGCCCGGCTCCGGGCTAGGACTTTCCATCGTGCAATCACTCGCAGCGCGCCTGGACATCGCCTTGCGGCTGGAGCACGCCGAGGCGTCCACCGGCCGCGGCCTGAGGGTGATCCTGGAGATTCCTGCCGCCGAGAGGCCTGCTGATCACCCGATTTCTTGAGCAAGGCTAATGCCGGTCTAAGTTTCCGGCTTTACTATTCCGGTTTCGCCAGCCAAGGAGCAGCCAGCATGAACCAACCGTCCGACACCCTGCAACGAACGCGCTATCACCCGCTCTCGGCCGCGCTGCACTGGCTGATGTTCCTGCTCTTCGTGGTGGCGCTGGCCACCATCGAATACCGCGACGATGTTCCCAAGGGCGATCCCCTGCGCGACCTGCTGCGCACGGTGCACATGCACGCCGGCCAGCTTGTGCTGATCCTGGTGGTGGTGCGCCTGATCGCCCGCAAGATGCTGGGCGTGCCGCCCGAACTGCCCTTGCCCCGCTTGCAACGTCTGGGGGCGCATGCGGTACACCTGCTGCTGTACGTGGTGATGATCGGCCTGCCCATTACCGGCATCCTCTTCACCCAGGCCGGTGGCCGCGAGGTGGTGTTCTTCGGCAGCACACTGCCGGTGATCCTGGCCAAGGACCTGGCCTTGCGCGGGCCGATCAAGGAAGTCCATGAATTCATGGGCAATGCCGTCTATTTCCTGGTGGGCCTGCATGTGCTGGGCGCGCTGTGGCACCAGTTCTTTGATCGCATGCCCATCCTGCAGCGCATGTCGCTGCGGTCTTCCGGCAAATAGACCGGTCTCTAGACGAAACGCCGTCCGGTGCATTCAGTACCGGGCGGCGTTCTTTCATGGCGGCAACGACGTGTTGTGCGCACCATCAAAACTACCCAGCCGAGCCAGGCTTCAGAACCAGTGATTGGCCTGCTTCAGGTCACTGCGCAATTCACGGAAGCAATGGTCGGTCCAGTCGCTGCGACTGATCTCGTTGCGCCGCATGAGCACGATCTTGCGCTTCAGGGTCGGTTGCCGTAGCGGCGCCACGTGCAGGCTGTCGTCGCGCAGGTAGGTGGTGTAGAGGCTGGGCATGATGCCGATGGCAATGCCGGCCCGTACCACCCCGTACAGCGATTCGCTGTGCACCACCTGATAGCGGCGCGAGGACGCCAGTCCGTGCTGCATCAGCGCTGCCGAGGCGAATTCCCACACGCTGCCCTGGGTGAACAGCACGATCTCTTCCCCGGCCATCTGCCGCCACTGCACCTCCTTGGCCCCGGCCAGGGCATGGTGGCGGGAGACGATCAGGACCAGCTCATCCTCGAACAGGGTCACCGTTTCCAGCGTCTGGGACGACAGCGAGTCGGGTGGCTTGATACCCACGCAGAAGTCCAGCTTGCCTGAGTGCAAGGCGTCCAGCAGGGCGTCGTTGGGCATGTCCTGTAGCAGGATTTCCACATGCTCGTCGTGCGCCTGGTTGTAACGGGCGATCACCGCCGCCGTCAGCGTGACCGCCGAGGGGATGGCGCCGACCCGGATGCGGTGCCGTCCGGTGCCGATGGCATGCTCGATATCGTCGAAGATATTGCTGGCCGTATTGAGCAGGTGACGCGCATATTCCAGCACTACAGCACCTTGCGCGGTGAGGCTGATCTGGTGCGTGGTGCGGTCGAAAAGCCGCGTCCCAAGCTGGTTTTCGAGCTGCTTGATGGACGCCGACAGGGCTGGCTGGGTCACCGCGAGCGCATCGGCGGCGCGGCTGAAACTGTTGGTGTCGGCCAGCGTGACCAGCGCCTGCAGGTGACGAAGGGTGACTTTCTGATTCAATTTGATCATGGCATTGCCAAAAAGACAGGGCAGGAAAACCGTCTCGGTTATAAATCCAGTTTATGAAATTATAAATATAAACAAATTATATTATTTAAGCACTTGTCCTATCCTCCACACCGTTCGCAGTACCACCATCAAGAGCGGTCGCAAGACCACCATCAAGACTCACCACAGGGGCAGGAATGAAAAAACACTGGATGATCGGCGCACTGGCTATTCCGGCAGCGCTGGCAGGCGCACAGGCGCAGGCACAAAGCAAGGTCGAGATCTACGGCCTGATTTCGGGTGGCGTGGGCTACCTCAGCAATCAGGGCGGACCGCACAATCTGGAGGCGCTGTCCGGCACCAACCAGAACCCGCGCATCGGTTTCCGCGGCCAGGAAGACCTGGGCGGCGGCAACAAGGCCATCTTCAACCTGGAAAACGGCTTCAACATGATGACCGGCGGCACCGCCCAGAACGGTCGCCTGTTCGGTCGCCAGTCGTGGGTCGGCCTGTCCTCCAACAGCATGGGTACCGTGACCCTGGGCCGCCAGTATGAAGCCGTCAAGGACTACCTCGGCCCCGTGGTCATCGCCAGCAACGGCGTACACATCGGCGACAACGACAACGGCTACAACAACCTGCGCGTGCAGAATTCGGTCAAGTACGTCAGCCCCTATTTCAACGACTTCAACGTCACCGCCGTCTATGGCTTCGGCGAAGCGGCCGGCGACGCCGCCGTGAACCGCGTCATGAGCATCGGTTCCGGCTACAAGGGCGGCAACTTCCGCTGGGCCGTGGCCTACACCCAGATGGATCAGCCCAACAGCAGCAAGAGCCCGGACGGCGCCATGGGCAACGACTACGCCAGCTCGCTGCTGATCTTCAACAAGAGCGCGGTCAACAGCTCGGCCGGCGTGCGCCGCCAGCGCATCGCCGGTACCGGCGGCTTCTACATCGTGGGCAATACCGATTTCGGCGCGATGTACAGCAACGTCAAGTATGAATACCTGGACAACACCAAGCTGACCCTGCAGAACGTGGACATCAACCTGGTGCACCACTACACGCCGCAACTGAACCTGGGCGCGTCCTACTTCTATACCACCGGCAAGTACGACACCATCAACACCAACCCCAAGTGGCACCAGGTCAACTTCCAGGCTGACTACTTCCTGTCCAAGCGCACCGACGTGGCCATCACCTACAGCTACCAGATGGCCGCTGGCGATGCCACCAAGGCCACCATCTTCGGCTTCCCGTCCTCCAGCGACAAGAAGCAGGCGGTGCTGATGCTGGGCGTGCGTCACGTCTTCTGATCGTTCTCCCCAGGCCTGGCCGCCGGCTCCCTCGGCGGTCGGGCCTACAATACAAGTCTTTTGTCGGTTTCAAGGATAGTCATGTTGAACAAAGTCCCCTTCACCCGTGCTTCGGCCGCCCTGGTCACTGCCGGCCTCGGCCTGTCCCTGCTGAGCGCGCCGGTCCACGCGGAAAAGCGCACCCTGGTGCTGTCGGCCTACCCGATTTCGCAGCCATTGTTCAACAAGCTGGTCTATGCACCGTTCAAGGAAAAATGCGGCTGCGAGATCGTGGTCGAGACCGGCAACAATGCCGACCGCATCGCCAAGCTGGATGCCCGCCGCAACAACCCGGTGGTGGACCTGGTGCTGCTGTCGGACTTCGGCATGCTGGAAGCCGCCCGCAAGGGCCTGGTGCAGCCGCTGGACTACAGCCAGCTGAAGAACTACAGCCAGATCTATCCCTTCGCCCGCAATCCCATCGGCGGCAACTACGCCGTGGGTTACACCATCTACTCGGTGGGTCTGGTCTATCGCAGCGACAAGACCGCCGCACCCAAGTCCTGGAAGGACCTCTGGAATCCCGAACTGAAGGGCCGCATCGCCCTGCCGGATGTGAGCACCACGCAGGGCCCGCTGGCGCTGCAGATGGCCGATCTGGCCTGGGGTGGCAAGGGCGGCGACTATGCTGCCGGCATGCAGAAGATCCTGTCCATCAAGAACAACGTGGTCACCTTCACCAAGAACAGCGCGCAGCTGTCCTCGCTGTTTGCCCAGGATGAAATCTGGGTCGCCCCGGTGGCGCGCTTCACCTGGTCGCAACTGATGAAGACCGGCATGCCGCTGAAGTGGGCCATCCCCGCTGAAGGCCAGGCCGCCGGCATGAATGTGATGGGCATCGTCGCCAAGTCCAGGAACGCCGACCTGGCCTATCAACTGATGGATTTCTGGCTGTCCAAGGACGTGCAGACCGCGCTGGCGATGGAACTGGTGGACTCGCCCGTGAACACCCAGGTGGTGCTCCCCAAGGACAAGGCCGAATTCAATACCTATGGCGGCGAACATATCGCCTCGCTCAAGTTCGTCAAGCCGGAAGACCTGCTCAAGCACCGCTCCGGCTGGCTGGAACAGTGGAACAAGGGCATCAGCAAGTAATCCGGCCGACACGCCCGACGCCATCGTCGATGGCCGCTCTCCCACGGGATGGCGGCCGTCGCTGTCGTTCTTCTTCCTGACATCGTTTGCCCAACATGCTCGCCCAACCCAAAACCCGCCTTGGCCTGATGCTGGTCACGCCGGCGCTGATCTTCACTGTGGTCTGCTTCCTGCTGCCGGTGGCCGCCCTGCTGCTGGGGGCCTTCCGCACCGGCGGCCCGGACAGCCTGGACGGTGGCCCGCTGCAATGGAGCCTGGCCCGCTTCGCCGATTTCTTCGCCGAACCGCTGCACCTGCAGGTGCTGTGGCGCACCCTGCGCATCGCAGCCCTGGTCACCCTGTGCTCGGCCCTGCTGTGCTATCCCGCCGCGCAAGCCATCGTCCGGGTGGCGCCACGCTGGCGCGGACTGGTGCTGGGCATGATGATCCTGCCGCTGATGGTGTCACCCATTGCGCGTACCTATGCCTGGATCGTGCTGTTTGGGCGCAATGGCGCGGTCAATGCCGTGCTGCTGCAACTGGGCCTGACCGATGAACCGCAACGCCTGCTCTTTACCGAGATGGCGGTGTTCGTGGGTCTGCTGCAGTTGCTGCTGCCGCTGATGCTGATGTCGCTGGTCAGCGCCATGGAAAACATCTCTGCCGACCTGGCGCTGGCGGCCTCCACCCTCGGCGCCAATGCCTGGCAGGTTTTTACCCGCGTCACCCTGCCGCTGACGCAGGAGGGCTTGATCGTGGGCGGCACGCTGGTGTTCACCGGCAGCGTCACCGCCTATGTCACCCCGGCCTTGCTGGGCGGCCCCAAGGTCTTGATGCTGGAAACCCTGCTCTACCAGAAGGTCAGCGTGGAGAGCGACTTCGGCACCGCCAACGTGATCGCGGTGATCCTGGTGGCGATGACGCTGGCCGTCAACGCCGGATTGAAACGCATTGCCGCTCCCCGGAGGACGACATGAAACAAGGACTGTTCCCGCGCCTGGTGCTGTGGGCCGTGATGCTGTTCCTGCTGGGGCCGTTCATCATCGTCTTCCTGGCCGGCTTCAGCGGCGGCGAGACGCTGGCCTTCCCGCCGCCCTCCTATTCGCTGCGCTGGATCGTGGCGGTGCTGCAGGCCGACGAATTCCGCCAGGCCTTCGGTACCAGCCTGGAAATCGGCCTGCTGGCGACCGTCATCGCCCTGCTGCTGGGCGTGCCGGTGGCCTATGCCATGTCACGCATGCCGCCGCCCGGCATGGCGGTGATCAAGCAGGTGCTGACCTCGCCCCTGATCATCCCGGCCATGCTGGTAGGCCTGGGCCTGCTGCGCCATTTCGTGCTGGTGATCGATGCGCCGGTGTTCCTGGGTCTCTTGATCGGCCACGTCGGGCTGTTGACACCCTATGCGGTACGGGTGGTCTATTCCAGCCTGGCCAACCTGCGCGTGGACATCGAGGAAGCCGCCATCACCCTGGGTGCCACCCGCGCCCAGACCTTCCGGCTGGTGGTCTTGCCCAATATCCGGGGCGCCGTGATCGCGGCCTTCTTCCTGGCCTTCGTGACCTCCTTCAACCAGGTGCCGGTGTCGCTGTTCCTGACCGGACCTGGCATCAGCACCCTGCCCATCGAGATGCTGGGCCACATGGAAAACAGCTTCGATCCCTCTATCGCGGCGCTGTCCACGCTGCTGGTGCTGTTCACCATGGCCTTCGTACTGGTCACCGAAAAGGTGCTGGGCATTTCCAAATACATGTGATGTGAGAACGTGATGAGTTACCTGACACTGCAGCAAGTCGCCCTCGGTTATGGCAACGCCAAGACCGCCGTGCAAGGGCTGGACCTGGACGTGGCCCGGGGCGAGCTGATTTCCCTGCTCGGCCCCAGCGGCTGCGGCAAGACCACCACCATGCGCGCCATCGCCGGCCTGATCGAGCTGCGCGCCGGCAGCATCACGCTGGACGGACGCGACATCAGCCGTGTGCCGCCCAACAAGCGCGACATCGGACTGGTATTCCAGTCCTATGCCCTGTTCCCGCACCTGAACGTGTTCGACAACGTGGCCTTCGGCCTGCGCCTGCGCAAGGTACCCTCGGCCGAACTGCGCCAGCGGGTGGAGAAGGTGATTGCTGCCGTCGGCCTGGCCGGCTTCGAGGCGCGCCTGCCGGCGCAGATGTCGGGCGGCCAGCAGCAGCGCGTGGCGCTGGCACGGGCCATCGTGATCGAACCCAAGCTGCTGTTGCTGGACGAGCCGCTCTCCAACCTCGACGCCAAGCTGCGCGTGCAGATGCGCGCCGAGCTGCGCCGCATCCAGCGCGAGCTGGGCATCACCATGCTCTACGTCACCCACGACCAGGATGAAGCGCTGGCGATGTCGGACCGCATCGTGGTCATGAACGGCGGCAAGATCGAGCAACTGGATACGCCGGAACGCCTCTTCAATGCCCCGCGCACCCGCTTCGTCGCCAATTTCATGGGATTCGAGAACCTGTTCGACTACCGCGACGGCGCCCTCCACGGCCCGCAGGGCAGCCTGCCCTGCCCTGGCCTGCCCACTGGCACCGCCTGCGCCGGCTGGCGCGTGCAGCAGGTCCAGGTCGGCAGCGGCAACTACCAGGGCCGCGTGCTGTCACGGGGCTTCCTGGGTGAATCGGTGGAATATCTCTTGCAGACTGCCCTGGGCGAAGTGCGCGGCATGGCCCCGGCGGCCCAGACGCAGGCCCGTGAAGGGGACGACGTGGCCTTCCACCTGCCGCGCGAACAGGCCCTGACGCTGCCCGCCTGAGCCGGCCCCTACCCTCCAAGGAAAACAAGAACATGCACAAGATCTGGCTTGATACCGATCCCGGCTTCGACGACTGGCTGGCCATGCTGATGCTGTCGGCCAACCTCGACGTGAACTGGCTGGGCGTGTCGGTGGTGGCGGGCAACGCGCCGCTGGCGACCACCTACGACAATGCGCTGCGCATCAAGCAGCACTACCAGCTGGATGTGCCGGTCTATGCCGGCTGCGACAAGCCGCTGGCCGGCAGCATCGAGACCGCGCAATCCATCCTCGGCCAGGCCGGCATGGCCACCACCGGCGAGGCCTTGCCGCAGGTCGACATCCCCGAACTCGAAGCGCGCCAGTCGCAGCAACTGCAGCGCTCGCCGCTGCCGCATGCGGTGGATGCCATGATCGAGGCGATCCGCCTGCACGCGGGCGAGATCACCCTCATGTGCATCGCGCCGCTGACCAATGTGGCCATCGCCCTGCAGCGTGCGCCCGAGATCGCCTCCATGGTCAAGGAAATCATCCTCATGGGCGGCTCGGCCGACCAGGGCAATCACACGGCGGCCGCCGAATTCAACATCTTTGCCGACCCCGAAGCGGCCGATGTGGTGTTCCAGTCGGGCATCCCCTTGCGCATGTTCGGGCTGAACCTGTGCCGCCAATTGCTGGTCACCGCCGACGAGGTGCAGCAGGTGCGCGCCCTGGGCACACCCCGCGCCCGCTGGCTGGCCGGTTATTTCGATGCCTATCTGCGCATCCGCAGTCCGGATGGCTCGGTGCCCATGCCGATGTACGACCCGGCGGTGGCGATCTGGCTCAAGCGTCCGGAACTGTTCAGCTTCCGCTCGGCGCGGGTGGATATCGAACTGCAGGGCCGGCTCACGCGGGGCATGACGGTGTGCGAATTCCGCGTCCCCCGGCGCGCCCCGGCCAATACCGAGGTCGCCATGACCGTCGACGGCCCGCGTGCCATGCAATGCATGATGCAGGAGCTGCTGGGTACGCTGTCCTGAAGACGCCCCCGCTACTCCTCCCTGAACCGATCTTCCGCGATGTCTCGCCTATGAGTTTTAACGACCCCACCGATACCGGCCCGCTGACGCTCGAACAATTCGTGCGCGCCCTGCCCAAGGTCGAATTGCATTGCCATCTGTTCGGCGCGGTGCGCCGCCAGACCTTCAGCGAACTTTCCGCGCGCGCCGGCCATCCGGTCTCGGCCGAAGAGATCGAAGCCTTCTACACCCGTGGCGAAAAGCCGGTCGGCGTGCTGCGCGTGCTGCGCGCCCTCGATGCTGTGCTGATCCGGCAGCCCGACGACCTCTACCGCATTACCTACGAATACCTGCAGGACGCCTGGCAACACGGCGTGGCCTACAGCGAATTCTTCTGGAACCCGACCGGCACGGTGCGGGTCTCGGGCATCGCGTATGACGCCGCACAAGACGCCATCGTGCGCGCCATCGTGGATGCGGAACGGGACATCGGCATCATCGGCCGCCTGATCCCCAGCATCGACCGCGAAGCCAGCCCCGACGAGGCCCTGACCATGGTGCAGTGGATGCTGCAGCATCCGGCGCCGCAGGTGGTGGGCATCGGCATGGACTACCGCGAGAACGACCGCCCCCCCGAGCTGTTCAAGGCCGCCTACCGCCTGGCACGGGAAGCCGGCCTCAAGACCACCGCGCATGCCGGCGAATTCGGCATGCCCTGGAACAACGTGGCCACCGCCATCGACCTGCTGCAGGTGGACCGCGTCGACCACGGCTATACCATCGTCGACAACCCGGCCCTGCTGCAACGCTGCATCGAACGCGGCCTGATCTTTACCGTGGTGCCGACCAATTCCTATTACCTGCGCACGCTGCCGCCCCAACGCTGGGCGCAGGACCATCCGATCCGCCAGATGCTGGCCGCCGGCCTGCGCCTGCACCCCAACACCGACGATCCGACCCTGCATCTGGTCACGCCCACCGGGGCCTGGCTGATGATGCTGCAGCTGGGCGCCGACATCGATGCCCTGCGCGGCTTCATGCTCAACGGCCTGGATGCCGCCTGGATGGCACCGGCCCTGCGCGAGCGCTGGCGCCTGGAGTGGCCGGTGCGCTTCGATGCCTTGCGCGCACGCCTGGTCAGCTGAGCCCTAATCCACCAGCAGCAGCGGGATTTCCTCGTCGAAGTTGGGCAAGAGCTTGAATTCTCCGACCAGCTGCGCCAGCCGGTCGGCCTGTTCCTGCATTGAATCGGAGGCCGACGAGGTCTGCTCGACCAGGGTGGCGTTCTGCTGGGTGACGTCGTCAAGCTGCTTGACCGCCATCGATATCTGCTGCAGTCCGCTGGACTGTTCCACGCTGGCGCTGGCGATATCGCCCATCAGGTCGTTGACCCGCTGCACGCTCTCGACCACGTCCGCCATGGTCTGGCCGGCTTTCTTGACCAGCAGGTTGCCGCTCTCCACCTTGTCCACCGAATTGTCGATCAATAGCTTGATCTCCTTGGCAGCGGCTGCCGCACGTTGCGCCAGGTTGCGCACCTCGCCGGCCACCACCGCGAAGCCGCGTCCCTGGGTACCGGCCCGGGCCGCCTCCACCGCCGCATTGAGCGCCAGGATGTTGGTCTGGAAGGCAATCCCATCGATCACCGTGATGATCTCCACGATGCGGTGCGAAGAATCCTTGATCGAGGCCATCGTCGTCACCACCTCGGCCACCACCGACCCTGCCTCGCGCGCCACCTGCGAGGCGGTACCGGCCAGTTGGCTGGCGCGCTGGGCATTGCCGGCGTTGCGCTGCACGTTGGCATTCATCTGCTCCATCGAGGCCGCCGTCTCTTCCAGCGAACCGGCCTGCTCTTCGGTGCGCGAGGACAGGTCCTGGGAACCCGAAGCGACCTGGGCCGCCGATACACGGATCGAGTCGGCCCCCTCGCGCACCTGCCGCACGATGCAGGTGAGCCCGTCGCGCATTTCCTTCAAGGCGTAGAGCAGCATGCGGGTCTCTCCCTTGTAGCCGACATCGATCGGCGCCGTCAGGTCGCCGTGGGAAACGCGCCGGGCGACCTCCACGGCCCCCGCCAGTGGCCCGGCGATGGCCTTGTACACCACCAGCAACGTCCCGCCCAGCACCAGCAGGCTGGTGCCGATGAGCAGGTAGACCATGCGCGTCATGCGGTCTGCGACCTCCTGGGCTTCTTGCACCTGGCCGGCCGTCCTCTGGTCCAGCATGGCGAAGAACTCGTCGACCGGGTGCATGATCCGGGCCTTGTTCTGGTGGTAGCTCGCGTCATGCATCATCTGCCGAGCCTGTTCCAGTTCGTTGCGGTTGGCACTGGCACCGGCGGCGCGCTGCGCCTTGACCATCTCCATGGCACGGGTCTCGATCTGGACCAGGGTATCGGAAATGTTCTTGGCCTCGGTCAGCTTGCTCAGCTCGGCGGCGGTGAAGCCATTCTCGCGCATCAGATCGGTGAGCGCCGCGCTGACATTGCTGTCCGGACGCGGCGCACGCCCCTCGGCATCGACGAAGTCCCAGTAGATGCGCTCGTAGTGCTGCGGACGTGCTCGCCTGCCGTCGCGGATGTCCAGCACCGCCTGGTAGTGCTGGGCGTAGACCGGATCGCCGGTGACCACGTAGGTGCGCGCCAGCCGGGGCAGGTCGTCCGAGCTCTGGCGCAGCTCGGCGGCCAGCAGAAAGGAGCTGAAACGCTGCTCATTGGCCCGGTTCAGGGCCATGTTGGCGTTTTCCTCCTCATAGGCGGCCAGCACGATGAGCGCCATCAGCATGGCAATCACCGTCACCAGCGCAATAAAGATCTGCCGGATCGAAAACCGGCGAAAGATGAAATTCACGATAGCTCCCTCCCCCAAGGAATTGACAGCCGCCGCCGCGCCACCTGGCGGGGCAGGCGCGCTGGCTTGCGGTCGGCAGACGATACGTCCATGGGGACGAGGGGAGTCGAATATCGAAAGTTTACTGCTCTCGTCTCGAATTATTTCTACAAGATGATGTTTTACAGGCATCAGAACTTGCCATTCTGCTCTGGCCAATAATGAAACTTTATGCGGCCCGCCCGCCCGAGCTGAGCCGCTGCCAGCAGAAAACTGCATCAAGGTTCACAATAGCGATCTTTGTCTACGCAGCATCCCCCTTCATGAGCTCTTCTGCCAAGCCGTCTCCGAACCACCCGCGCTTCCTGCTGTTCCTGATCTGCGCCTTTGCCTCGGCCGGCCAGCTGGCCATCGACCTGTACGTGCCGGCGCTGCCGGAGATGGCGATCGACTACGCCACCTCGGCCCAGGCCATTCAGACCAGCGTGACCGGCTATCTGATCGCCTATGCCTTCGGACAGCTGGCGTTCGGGCCCCTGGCCGACGCCTTCGGCCGCAAACGCATCCTTGCCCTGGGGCTGGGCCTGTTCACGCTGGGCTGTGTCCTGACCCTGGTGGCGCCCAACCTGGAAACCTTCGTCGCTGCCCGCATCCTGCAGGGCTTCGGCATCGCCGCCACCAACCTGCTGGCCAAGGCCATCATCACCGACTCCTTTGCCGGCCAGGCGCTGGTACATGCCTACACCTACATGGCCATTGCCTGGGGCCTGGCGCCCATCGTCGCCCCGGTGATCGGCGCACACCTGCAGGAAGCCTTCGGCTGGCGCTCCTGCCTGGTGTTCCTGCTGATCTACTCCTTCGCCATGTGGGCCATCCTGTGGCGTTACCGGGAGACGCTGGCCCAGCCGGTGCACCTGCACCCCCGGACCTTGTTCAGGAATGCCCGTATGGTGCTGGCCAGCCCGGTGTTCCAGAGCTGCTTCCTGGCCCAGGGCCTGTGCTACAGCATCCTGCTGGTGTTCAACATCGTCGGCCCCTTCATGGTGCAGAACACCCTTCACCAGCCACCGACCTTCTTCGGCTACATGGCGCTGGCCATCGGCATGATGTATTTCCTGGGCGGTATTTCCAATCGCATCCAGCATCGCCGCCTGCCCAGTGCCGAAGCGCGCCTGCGCATCGGTGCGCGGGTCATGGCCGGTGCCGCCTTCGTCATGCTGGCGCTGGCACTGACCGTGGGCCTGCAGGTGTGGACGCTGATCACGCCGGTGCTGGTGATGGGCTTCTGCGCCGGCGCCATGTATCCCACGCTGATGGCCAAGGGCAATTCGATCTTCCCGCATATCGCCGGGCTGACCAGTGCCATCCTCGGCTTTGCGCTGCTGCTGGTGTCCTCGGGGATGATGGGGCTGGCCGGATTCGTGTCCATCCATAGCCTCACGCCGCTGGCGGTGTTCTTCTGCATCGTCAGCCTGACCGTGATCCTGATGGTGTCCAAGCTGTTGCAACATCTGCAAGTGCCGCCTGCCGCCGCCATGGCGCAGCCGGGTCCGGGGCGCTGACGGGGTCATGACGGGGCGCTGACGGAGCGTCGGCAGGTTGTGGGTACAGTTGCCGTTGCAGCGACACACATCAGAAAAACCCTGATATCCGCCACCGACGTCCCGGCATACGATGAGGCCATCGACACTGAATGACTCCCCAAGGAGGACCTATGGCCATCATCGACACCCTGCTTCACTACGGTAGCTATCTCGCGGCTTTCTATGCGTTCTATGTGCTCGCGGGCATGCTGGCCTTCGGTCTGTTCCTGCGCCACAAGCTGTACCAGAAGCCGCGTCGCCAGCCGGTGCCGCTGCGCGTCCAGTACGACCCGCGCTCGGGACGAGAATCGGATTCGCGCCTGCACTGACCAGTGCACGCGCAGGCAAGCAGGGCCGGATTCATCGAATCCGGCTTTTTTTCATTCTGCAACGCTTCAGAACAATTCCTGCTGGGGTGAGGTCACGGCCGCAAAGCTGTCGCCCACGAAGACCAGGATGGCATCGGCCACCGGGGCCAGCTGGCGCTCCAGGTAGTGCCCATGATCGATGGCGGCACTGCGCTTTTCCAGCGGTTCCGGGCCGGCCGTGGTCATGACGTAGTTGATCCAGCCGCCTTGCTGGTATTGCAGGGGCCGCCCGTCCTGCTGGTTGACCTGGTCGGCCATGCGCGCCGCCCGCACGTGTGGCGGCACGTTCTTTTCGTAATGGTCCAGCTGGCGCCGCAGGCGCTTGCGGTAGACCAGCAGCTCGTCCAGCCGGCCGGCGAACAGGTCGGCCACGTAGCCGACGATGTAGTCGCGATAGGGTTCACCCCGGAAGATGCGCAGATACAGCTCCTGCTGGAAGCGCTGCGCCAGCGGCGACCAGTCGGTGCGCACCGTTTCCAGCCCCTTGTAGGTCACCTTGTCCTGGCCGTCGGCGCTGCGGACATAGCCGGCATAGCGCTTCTTGCTGCCGGTATCGGCGCCCCGCACGTTGGGCATCAGAAAACGCTGGTAATGCACCTCGTACTGCAGTTCCAGCGCGCTCTTGAGGCCGTACTCATCGGCCAGGTGCTGGCGCCACCAGTCGTTGATGCGGCCGGTCAGGCGCAGGCCGATCTGGCGCGCCTGTTCGTCGTCGTGGGCGCGACGCAGCCAGACGAAGGTCGAATCGGTATCACCATAGATGACCTCGAAGCCCTCTTCCTCGATCAGTTCACGCGTGCGATGCATGATTTCATGCCCGCGCCGGGTGATGGACGATGCCAGCCGCGAATCGAAGAAGCGGCACACCGTCGAACCCAGCACCCCGTAGAAGGAGTTCATGATGATCTTCAGCGCCTGCTGCAAGGGCTTGTTGCCCTGTGCCTTGGCGGCTTCCCGGGCTTGCCACAACTGCTCGATGATGGCCGGCAGGCTATGGCTGCGACGCGAGAAGCGCCCACCGTTGAAACCGGGCACGGTCTGCTCTTCCGGCTCGTTGAGGGTGCCGTCGACCAGCCCCACCGGGTCGATCAGGAAGCTGCGGATGATGCTCGGATACAGGCTCTTGTAGTCCAGCACGATCACCGAGTCATACAGCCCCGAGCGCGAATCCATGACGAAGCCGCCGGGACTGGCCAGCGGCTCGGCATCGCCCAGGTTGGGCGCCACATAGCCCTTGCGGTGCATGTGCGGCAGGTAGAGATGGGTGAACGCCGCCACCGAACCGCCGCTGCGGTCGGCCTGCAGGCCGGTGACGCTGGCGCGCTCCAGCAGGAAGGACAGGATCTCGGTGTGCCCGAAGATGCGCGTGACCAGCTCGCAATCCTTGAGGTTGTAAGTGGCCAGGGCCAGCTTGTCCTCGGCGAACATGCGGTCGATCTCGTCCATGCGCTGGTAGGGGGTGGCAATCGCCTTGCCCTCGCCCAGCAGGGTCTGTGCCACGTTTTCCAGGCTGAAGGATGGAAAATTCCAGAATGCCGAACGCAGGCTTTCGATGCCGTCGATCACCAGCCGCCCCGGGGCCGATACCAGCAGGTGGTTGGCACGCAGGCCGTGTTCGCGCCATTCCAGGGCCCGTCCGGCCCGCCCCAGACGTAGCGGAACGCGGTATTTGTCGGCCTGTTTCTGCAACACGTTGAGGTCGAACTGGATCAGGTTCCAGCCGATCAGGGCATCCGGATCATGGCGCGCCATCCAGTCGTTGAGGGCTTCGATCAGCGCGGCACGACTGTCGCAGAACTGCAGCGCAAAACCGGCCTCGGCCGCCTTGGCGACCGCCTCGCCTGACTGCCGGGCGGCTCCGCTGTCCGGCTCCAGCACATAGACGCTGCGCTGGCCGCAGCCTTCGATGGCGATGCTGTAGAGCTCGCCCTGCCAACTGGTTTCGATATCCAGCGAAGCCAGCTTCAGCGGCGGTCGGTAGCCCGGCAAGGCGCGGATGCGGCCCTCGATCAGCACTCCCTGGCCATCGTCGACGCCCTGGAAGGCCAGCGGCGCGTTGATGAAACGCTCCATGAGGTAGCGCTCGGGCGGCCGGATATCGGCTTCATAGACGGGGATGCCGGCAGCGACCAGCGCCTTTTCGATCTTCTGCAGCTTGCGGTAATGGCGGCCATACAGGCCCATCACCGGCCGTTGGCTATAGTCCTTGAGTCGTTCCAGCGGACGCAACTGCATGCCGCGCTCGCCGGCGATCAGGGTGTCTACCCGTTCGGCCTCCGCCTGCGGCACGAAGGCCACCGCCTCCTGCGGCGGCAGGCGCAGGCATTGCGGGCCATTGTCGGTGGCCAGCCACAGCTCGATCTCGACGCCCGCCGGCGTGTCGCGCCAGTGACGGCTCAGGATGAAGCCGGCGCGTTCGCCTGGGCGCAATTGCGATTGCGGGGTGTTGTCCTCTGTGCCTGTCACCGGTCTGCTGCGTGCTGGTTGTGTGCTGGTTGTGTGCCTTGCGCGGATCGCGCAAATGGCATGAAGACCGCGATTCTACTGCCATGTGACACGGCCTGCGCGGGCAGGCAGCACGATGAATGTGAAGACAAACCCAACACGCTTTTTCAGTTGCAAAGATTTTGGAAATTTTCCCTGTCTTCTCCGCGTTTTGCGTCGGGGCGCGCAATGCGAAGCTGGCGCCCGTCATTCGCTCGCAATACGGATAGTCTCGCCATGAACAAGCTCTCCCATCTCGCTTTGCCAGCACTGCCGGCCCTGCTGGCGCTCCTGGTCGCCTCCGGCAGCTTGGCCGCCAGCTTCGATTGCGGCAAGGCCGCTTCTCACAACGAAAAGACCATCTGTGGCGATGCCCAGCTATCGGCCCTGGATGACGCCCTGGGCCGGGCCTTCCGCCAGGCCCGCGACATGGCCCTCGACAAGCGCGCCTTTCGCGCCGCCAGTGATGCGCAATGGCGCTGGCGCGAGCAGCACTGCAGCGACCGCGGCTGCCTGCTGGACTGGTACCGTCGGCGTCAGGCCGAACTGTCCGCCGCCGCAGGCCAGGCCGATATCAGCGACCAGGGTAAAGCCGCCGTACCGGCGCCACTCCCCCAGGCGTTGCGGCTGGGGCTGAATGCCCGCCAGATCGACGGCCTGGCGCCGGCCGGCAGCATGCCGTGGCCGCATTACACGCGGGTCGAACGCGGCACGTACTTCTATCGCGACCCCGATGCCGACGACTCACAGCAACTGGTGAGCGTGCGCTATTACGGCGTGGAACACGGGCAGACCATCCTGGAGGCGGTGCGCGGCCAGACCGTGCTGCGCTACACCTGCAGCAGCGACTGTCGCTACATCGCACAGCTGGTGCTGCCGGGCGATGTCGAGAAGGACAGTGTCATCCTCGCCAACGACCATCGCTCCCTGCCCTCACTGATCGTCGGCGATGCGCTCAACGGTTTGCTGGTGCCGGCTACGGTGCGCTGAATGCATTGAATGCCGGGGAACGGCAGATGCCGGGCGGCGCTCAGCCTGCCCCAGAGGTGGCTGCCCGAACCGCAACGGCCTGCCCACGATAGAGAATCAGCGTAGCCGACAGGCCGCAGACGGCCGCGAAGGTCAGCCAGTAGCCGGGCGCAGCCTTGTCGCCGGTGAGTTCGATCAACCAGGTGGAGATGGCCGGGGTGAAGCCGCCGAATACGGCGGTGGCCAGGCTGAAGGCCAGCGAGAAGCCGGCCACGCGGATCTGCTCCGGCATGATCTCGGTCAGTGCCGCCACCATGGCGCCGTTGTACATGCCGAAGAAGAACGACAGCCACAGCAGCACCAGCAGCATGCGTTCCACACTGGGTGCGGCGGCCAGCCAGGATAGTGCGGGATAGGCGGTCAGGATCGCCAGCACGGTGATGCTCAGCAGCACCGGGCGCCGCCCGATACGGTCGGACACCATACCGCCGATGGGCAGCCAGAAGAAATTCGACAGCCCCACCAGCAGGGTCACCACCAGGCTGGCCTGCGTCGAGAGCTTGAGTACCGACTTGCCGAAGGTCGGCGTGTAGACGGTGATCAGGTAGAAAGTGGTGGTCGTCATGGCCACCAGCAGCATGCCGGCGATCACGGTCTTCCAGTTCGCCAGCATGGTGCGATAGACCTCGCCCAGGGCTGGACGATGGGCGCGTGCCTTGAAGGCTTCGGTCTCCTGCAGGGAACGACGCAGCAGGAAGATGAACGGCACGATCAGGCAGCCCACGAAGAAAGGAATGCGCCAGCCCCAGGCGGCGATCTGCGTTGCATCCAGCCAGAGATTGAGGGCATAGCCCATGAGCGCGGCCATGACGATGGCGATCTGCTGGCTGGCCGACTGCCAGGCAGTGTAAAAGCCCTTGCGGCCGGGCGTGGCCATCTCGGCCAGGTAGACCGATACCCCGCCCAGTTCGGCCCCGGCCGAGAAACCCTGCAGCAGGCGTCCGATCAGGACCAGCAGCGGCGCCAGCAGGCCGATACTGGCGTACCCCGGCACGCAGGCGATCAGGATGGTGCCGCTGGCCATGATGGAAAGCGTCACGATCAGGCCCTTGCGGCGGCCCACTTCGTCGATATAGGCGCCCAGCACGATGGCACCCAGTGGCCGCATCAGGAAACCGGCACCGAATACGGCGAAGGTCAGCATCAGCGAAGCGAAATCGCTGCTGGTGGGGAAGAAGACCTTGGAAATGTGGGTCGCGTAGAAGCCGAACAGGAAGAAATCGAACTGCTCCAGGAAATTGCCGCTGGTCACGCGCAGGACGGCGCCTGCGCGCGAACCGCGCGTCTCGGGTTGGGTGCTCATGCTGAAAGTCTCCTTGCTGTTGTGTTCATGAAAAACCGGGTGGGCCGGCGCGCTGGCCGGCCCGGGATCAGGCCGATCCGGGGTCGTGCCGCAGGGGCTGCCGCTTCTCGATGGCGGACTTGAGCAATGCGGCACTGCGATAGATACCGTGGGCGAACTTGCCGTAAGGCAGGGTCAGGAACAGGGCCATCACGCAGCCCAGGTGCAGGGCCAGCAGGGCCGCCATGGCAGCGCTGTCACGCCAGGCCAGCAGCGCCAGACCGGTGGCACTGACCAGCAGCAGCAGGACGATGAAGCCGCGATCCATGGGCCGCTGGCGACGATCGCCCTGCTCCGGATGCCGCCGCAGGTTCAACCACAGCAGACCGGCGGGGCCGACCAGCAGGCCGATGCCGCCCGCCGTGCCCAGCAGTACCGGCAGGCTCAGCACGGGGTATGGCGCCTCCAGCCCCAGCAGGTAGTGGTACAGGGTCGCCACCGAGGTGGCCGCCAGGCACAGCATGAAACCGTAGAAGGTGAAGTGATGGAAGCGTCTGCGCATGAGCGTGTAGCCGTCATCGGACTCGTTGCAGCCCTCTCCGTGGCCGCCATCCAGATAGCGCAGGGCCAGCACGTCGCGGGTGGCCTCGGCCGCCGCTGCACTGCCCGGGGCACCGGCCGTGCCGTCCGTGATATCACGCCAGAAGCGCCTCACGCCCATACCCAGCGCCAGCACCGCCAGGGCGAACACCGCGCCGAACATGCGCGCCAGTTGCCCATGCGGGAACACCGCATAGAAATTGCCGCCTGCCGGGCTGCTGGCCAGCGTGCCGTTGACCGCCAGGGCCAGCAACAGGAACAAGGCCAGGCTGCCCGCCAGCGCCAGGGCCAGGGTCAGGCCATTGCGCCGGTACAGTGCGCCGGCGGCGGCCGGCCAGGCATAGCTGGAATAGGTGTCCAGTCGTACCCGCGCCATGGCCTTGGGAACGTTGACCGCGAATTCATGGGGCGGCGCGTACTGGCAGGCGTGATAGCAGGCGCCACAGTTGTGGCACAGGTTGGCCAGGTAATGGACATCGGCCTTGGCAAACTCCAGACGGCGTGTCATGGCCGGGAACACCGCGCAGAACCCTTCGCAATAGCGGCAGGCATTGCAGATCTGCATCTGCCGGGCCACTTCGGCCTCGTCGACGTTCATGGCCGGTGCCGCCTTGACGGGCAGGATGGGAATGATGCGGGCCCCGCCCGGGGCAACGCTGGCAGAACCGGCCTGCGCGTCGCGGCGGGCGGCATCGGTCAGGGCTTCAAGCTGCTGCATGGGAAACTCCGGAAGATCGGGTGGCGAACTGGGCGGCCTGCACTCCGGCGATGCGCCCGAAGGCGGTGCCGATGGACATGCCCACACCGGCCGTATAGCCCTTGCCGAGCACGTTGCCGGCCATCATTTCGCCTGCCACGAAGAGGTTGTCGCTGGGCCTGCCGGCAAAATGCACCTGGGCTTTGTCGTTCACTTTCAAACCGAGGTAGGTGAATGTCACGCCAGGTCGCAGGGCATAGCCGTAGAACGGCGCCCGCTCCAGCGGCCGCGCCCAGTGGGTCTTGGGGGGCTGCAGGCCGTCGGTATGGCAGTCGTCCAGCACGGTGTGGTCGAACCTTCCCTGGCGGCAGGCGGCGTTGTAGTCGCGCACGGTCTGTTCGAACTGTGCCGGCGGCAGCCCCAGCTGGCGTGCCAGGTCGGCCAGGGTCTCGGCCTTCTCGCCGGGGAACACCGGTGGCATGAAGTGTCCGATGGCCTGACTGTCGATGATGGAATAGGCGACCTGGCCCGGCTGTTGCGCCACCAGGCGGCCCCAGATGGCGTAGCGCTTGGGCCAGAAATCCTCGCCCTCGTCGTAGAAGCGCCGGCCGTCGCGATTGACCACCACGCCCAGCGAGACGCAGTCGATACGGGTGCAGATGCCGCCGTCATAGAGCGGTGCGCGGGCATCGATGGCCACCATGTGGGCCTGGGTGGGATCGCCGATGCTGTCGGCGCCAGCCTCGATCATGTAGCGCAAGAGCTCGCCACGGTTGAAGCGGGTGCCGCGGATCAGGAAATTGTCGGCCGGCCATTCGCCGCGCTCGTTCTGGCCCCAGGCCTGGCGCAACCATTCGCGATTGGATTCGAAGCCGCCAGCGGCCAGCACGCAGGTGCGGGCGGTGAAGCGCTGCCTGCCACTGCGGGCAGCGACAAAGCGCGTGCCATCCAGTTCGATGGCGTCCACCGGGGTCTCGTAGCGGATCTCCACGCCCAGGGCTTCGGCACTGCGGTAGTAGGCATTGACCAGCGCCTTGCCGCCGCCCATGAAGAAGGCATTGGTACGCGCCACGTGCAGCGCGCCCGACAGCGGCGGCTGGAAATGTACCCCATGCTTGCGCATCCAGGGCCGGCAGGTGGCCGAGGCGCGGATGGTCAGGCGCGCCAGGTGTTCGTCGGTGAGGCCGCCGGTGACCTTCAGCAGATCCTGCCAGTATTCCTCTTCCGGATAGGCCTCCACCAGCACGTCCTGCGGTGCGTCGTGCATGCAGCGCAGGTTGCGGGTATGTTGTGAGTTGCCCCCGCGCCAGGCGCGGGGCGCCGATTCCAGCAGCATGACCGAGGCGCCGGCCTCGCGTGCCATCAAGGCAGCGCACAGGGCAGCGTTGCCACCGCCAATAACCAGAACGTCCAACATCGCCGTCCCCTCCTTGTGATATGTCCAGGGAGGCGACTATAGGCAGCCTGCCGGTGCGCCGCTATCGGCGCGCCGGCAAGGGGTGTTCAGTTTTCGTGAAGACCGGTGCCGCGCAGGGTAGCACCGGGCCAGCGGCCCTGCCCCACCTGGGTACGCGCCACCTCGGCCAGCAGCACCCGGGCGGCCAGCCCGGCGGGAGACAGTTCGTCATCGGAGACGCTGACGATCAGGTTGGGACGGGAGGCATCGCCATCGGCCACCGGCACGCTGGCCAGGTCGGCATTCTCGGCCCGGGCCAGGACCGCACCAGGCTGGATGGTGGCCCCCATGCCGGCGCGCACGGCGTCCATCAACATCGGCAGGCCATCCACCTCAAGGACGATATTGGGGGTGTAGCCCGCATGGCGGAAGGCCGAATCCAGCAGCGAACGCAGCCCATGCTTGCGGGTCGGCAGGATCAGGGGCAAGTCGCCCAGCTTGCCCAGGCGCGCCCGGCGCGCAACGGGCATGCCGGCCAGCGCGGGGGCGCCGATCACGAACAGCCGCTCATCCAGCAGGGGCAGTACGCTCCAGCGTTGCGCCGGTTCTTCCTGGAACAGGATGGCCAGGTCGATCTGGCGCGCGCCCAGCATGGCGCCAAGGTGACCGGACAGGCTTTCCACCATGCGCAGACGCACCTCCGGATAGCGTTCGTGCATGGCCTGCATGAAGGCCAGCCCCATCACCCCCGCCGTACTGGAGGCCATCCCTACGCTGACATGCCCGGACAGGCGCGCCTGTCGCGCCGCCAGGGCGGCATCGTCAATGTGGCGCAACGCCAGCTGGGCCTGCTTCAGAAAGGCGATGCCCGCTGCGGTCGGCACCACGCCGGTGGAGGTGCGCTGCAGCAGACGGGTGGCCAGCTCGGTCTCCAGGCGGGTGATCTGCTGGCTCAGGGCCGATGTGACCATGCCCAGCTCCAGGGCGGCTTTGCCGATGCTGCCGTGTTCGACGATGCTGGCGAAATAGCGGAGCTGGCGGATTTCCATGGTGGCGAATGAAGGTGGCGGAGGTGGCGGAGGTAGCAAACAAGGCGACAAGTCAGCGCGCATGATGCCATAGCTCTTGTCCTACAAACGATTGCGCAGGCGGACGACATCCAGCCGCCAATCTGCGCGGCATACTTCGGCAAACTGCTGCTGTTGAGTTGACCGCCTCGCCCTGACGGCGGAGTCAGACAGCTCAGTCAGCTCAGACACCTCATTGCCCTGGTGAGAATGACGATGAAGAAAATCGAGTTCGACGGTTATCTGCTGGTCTATCAGGCCGACGACAGCGAAGGCCGCTGGAAAGGCTCCTACGCGATCCTGAAGGATCGCACCGAGATCAGCCGTGGCTCCTTGCCGCTGGCGGCCCACTCCGAAGATGAGGCCGCTTTCGAGATCCTGGCGGCAGCGCGTCGCCATACGGGGATGTCCCCGGCGGCCTCGGCCTTGACGCACTAGCGCCGCACTAGCGGCTCACTCACTCCCCTCGCTACACCACCACTTCCCGCATACTGCGGCGGCGGGTCAGCTCGCTCAGGCGGCGCAAGGCATTGACCAGTTCGAAGCGGCTGCGCGAGCGTCCCAGCGAGATGCGGATATGCGCCGCACCTCCGCCTCCGAAGCCCTGGCCCGACGGCGCCGGCTCCACCTCGAAACTGCTGTGCGAGACCACGTTCAGGCCGGCCTGGCCGGCCCTGATGACGAACTCCTGGCCACTCCAGTGGGCCGGCAGTGCCTGCCACAGATGAATCCCGCCCGACCCGGCCAGTCCGGGATCTCCCAGCGTACGCAGGGCCAGCTCCTGACGGGCCCAGGCTTCGTTGCGGATCCCTTCCAGCAAGGAGGTGGCCGTGCCATCGTGCACCCACTGCGTCGAGAGCGCAGTCATCAGCGGGGTCGACATCAGCACGAAGGAACGCAGCGCCCCCAGCACCTCTTCCTGCTCCTGGCCCTCGGGCATCACCACATAGGCCGTGCGCAGCCCCGGCAACAGGCATTTGGACAAGGTCGAGACATGGAACACATGCCGTGGCGCATAGTAGGCCAGCGGCCGGGGCGGCTGGGCGGCGAAGCGCCAGTAGGGATCGTCCTCGATGATGCGCAGGTCCAGCCGGGTCGCCACGGCCGAGATCTCGGCCCGGCGCGTGGCCGGCATGGTATGGGTGGTGGGGTTCTGCAGGGTCGGGTTGAGATAGACCACCCGCGCCTGGTGCTTGCGTGCGAGCGTCACCAGCAGGTCGGGCCGCATGCCCTCGCCATCCACACCCACCGCCACCACCCGGCGGCCCAGCTGGGCCGCTGCTGTCAGCAGTCCCGGGTAGGCCAGCGGTTCGGCCAGTATCACCTCACCCGGGCGGGTCTGCGACAACAGCAAGGCGGCCAGCGCCGATTGCGCCCCGGGGCAGACCAGCACCCGGCTTTCGTCGATCCGGCCCAAAGGCTCCTGCAGCCACATCGCGCCGGCAGCGCGGTCGGCACTGCTGCCGCCGCCCAGGTGATAGGTCATGAGCAGGTCGGCGTCGCTATGGATCAGGACCTGCGAGACACCCTGGCGCAGCAGATCGTCCAGGTCGATGCCGGCAGGCGGAGGCGGAATGTTCATCGACAGGTCCAGCACCTGGCTCAGGTCCACCTTGGGAGCGGCCACGAAGCTGCCGGCCGCGCCCCGCGCTTCGAGCAGGTGGCGTCGCCGCGCCTCGGTATAGGCGCGGGTGACGGTCGTGAGATCCACGTCCAGACGATCTGCCAATTGGCGCTGCGGGGGCAGACGGTCGCCGGGCTTTAAGCGGTCGTCGGAAATGGCCTGTTCCATGAAGCCCACGATCTGCAGATAACGTGGGCCGCCATTGGCGGCAAAGCTGCCGACCCAGTCCTGCGGACGTGCGGATTTTTTCATGGAGCGAACCAACGTGAAGAAGGGTAAGAAGGAAAGAGGCAGGCCAACGTGACCATGCCGATATTAGTATGGATTTAATTGGAACACAAATCCATACATCACCACCCTATCCCAACTTTCACTTCTTCCGCTCGTCAGAGCTATATCTCGGCCACGCTGCGCCGCTTCATTTCCTCGACTCGCGCCATGCGTCCGCCGATGTCTGCAATCCCATTGCAGGAAACCCGGACATCATTCACACCGCTGTCGCCGCCCATTCCCGGGCATCTTCCCCGGCCGGAATACGCATCGGGGCGCCCGGATCGGTGGCCGCCTGCCACACCGCCTCGGCCACGTCGCTGGCATGGGTGACCTGGGTGTTGTCCTGGAAGTTGGCAAACACCTGGGCCGCCAGCGCGCCATAGGCGTCGGGGATGGCGCCCTCCATGCGCGGCCGGGCATTTTCCGCAAACCGGGTGGACGGGGCGCGGCCGGGCAGGACCAGGCGCGCCTGTACGCCCACACTGGCCAGTTCGAGCGCCATCGATTCGGTAAAGGCATTGACGGCGGCCTTGCTGGCCGTATAGACCGCCAGCAAGGGCAAGGATCGCAAGGTCACCGAAGACGTGACGTTGATCACCACCCCCTGGGCGCGCTCGCGCATCTGGGGGATGAAGGCCTGGCACATGGCGATGCTGCCCAGGGTATTGGTCTCGAAGATCTCGCGCACCTGCGCCGGTGACTGGGCTTCCACGGCGGCCAGGGCGCCGATGCCGGCATTGTTGACCAGCACGTCGACCGGGCCGGCCTGCGCGACCACGGCGCGGATGCTGGCCTCATCGGTGACGTCCAGCGGCAGGATGCGCAACCTGGACGAGGCCGGCAGCAGGTCATGACGTGGACTGCGCATGGTGGCGACCACGTTCCAGTCGCGGTCGAGGAAGTAACGTGCGATTTCCAGGCCGAAGCCGGAGGAACAGCCGGTGATGAGGATGGTTTTCATGATGGACTCCTTTGCATGGGTGGGAACGACAGGACAAAGAATAGGCGCAGCACCCCGGACTTGCTACAATCCAAAGTCCATCATTCATTTGCCATCGTCCAGACATGTCCGATTCCATCGATCCCTTGGCCGAGGTCGTCACCCTGCTGCAACCGGCCGCGCGCTATACCAAGTACGTACAGGGGGCAGGCGGCTGGCGGGTGCGTCGTTCGCGTTCCGACCTGGCGTTCTATTGCACCGTTATCGAGGGAAGTTGTCGCATCTTGCGCGACGATGGAAAGGAAATCGTCCTGGAAGCGGGTGATTTCGTGCTGGCGCCGGCGCTGGAGGGTTTTACGCTGTCCAGCCTGCAGGACAGCGACACCGCCGTGCTGAACGAAGACAATCCACCGCCCCGCCTGCCCGATGGCCGCTATCACCTCGGCCGCCTGGACCTGGCGCCGGAAGTGCAACTGGTGGTGGGTCATTGCGTCTTCGACTCGCCCGATACGCCGCTGCTGCTGTCGCTGCTACCCGATCTGGTGGTGGTGCGCGCCCATGCGCGCCTGAGCACGCTGGTCCAGCTGGTGGGCGAGGAATTCCGCGCCGCCCGGCCGGCGCGGGAGATGGTGCTGGCACGCCTGCTGGAAGTGCTGCTGATCGAGGCCTTGCGTTCAACCACCGAGGCCGGTGCGGCGCCCACGCCGGGCCTGCTGCGCGGGCTGGCCGATGCCCGCCTGGCGCAGGCGATCCGCGCCCTGCATGCGCGGCCGGCGGAAAACTGGAACGTGGTCATGCTGGCACGGGAGGCGGCCTTGTCGCGCTCGTCCTTCTTCGAACGCTTTCGGCGCGAGGTGGGACTGGCGCCGATGGAATACCTGCTGGCCTGGCGCATGGCGCTGGCCAAGCGCCTGCTGCTGCGGGCCGACGCCGGCATGGCGGAGGTGGCGCAGCAGGTGGGCTATAGCTCGGCCTCCACCTTCAGCGTGGCCTTCACGCGCCATGTGGGCGTGCCGCCATCGCAGTTCAGCCTGTCCGGCCTGCCGGGCTAGCGTACCTGGCTGACCCGACTCGACTAGGCCGCCACGAAGCCGACCCGTTCCATCGTGCCGATATGCATGCTCAGCAATTGCACGGCGCGATCGGTCTTCTTGCCTTTGAGGGCGTCGATGATGAGCATGTGGTCGTGATCCGAACGCGGCTGCCAGCCACGCTTGAAGCCGGTCGAGAACAGGTAGCGCGAATTGGTCAGCTGCAGCTGCTTCAACACCGCCAGCAGGCGCGGCATGCCGCATTCGCTGGAGAGGATGTCGTGGAACAGGTTGTTGGCGGCGTCCCACTCCACCAGCGAGGCCGCCCGCGCACAGTCGGCCTGCGCCTGCTCCAGCCGGGCGATGTGTTCGCTGGTGAATTTGCGCACGCCATGGCGCAACGCCAGGATTTCCAGGGCACCGCGCATCTCTGCATTTTCCTTCACCGCAGCGCGGTCCACCATGCTCACCCGTACCCCGCGACGGGGCAAGGTGAGCAGCAATCCTTCTGCTTCCAGCTGACGAAAGGCCTCGCGCACCGGCACGTGGCTGGACTGGAATTCCTGCGCCACGTGATCCTGCCGGAGGGCCGCCCCGCCTGCGATTTCGCCGCGAATGATGCGCGTGCGCAAGACCTCGGCGATGCGGGCGACGGTACTGCCTGGATCGTTTTTCATACGGCCAAAGTATAGATAATCTATAAAAAAAGAAATTGTTAAAGGAAATTGGACGAAGATAGAATCCGCCGGAACGAAATTCTAAGCCTTTTTACTCACGAACCGGATTTTATCGATGAGCCAATGCCCTTCCTCCGCGGCCGTCCCGGCCAGCGCTCCGCTGCACTTCCTGCCGCCGCAGGCCAGCGTCCCGGCGTCCAACCCGGCGGTTGAACGTTTGTTCGAACTGCCCTTCCTGGATCTGCTGTTCCAGGCGCAGGGCGTGCATCGCCAGCACCACCCGGCCAACCAGGTGCAGCTGTCCAGCCTGCTGTCGATCAAGACCGGTGGCTGCGCCGAGGATTGCGGTTATTGCTCGCAGTCGGCGCATCACAAGGACGCGGGTGTGCCGGCCGGCAAGCTGATGGCGGTGGACGAGGTGGTGCAGGCCGCCCGCGCGGCTCGTGAGCAGGGGGCCACCCGCTTCTGCATGGGCGCGGCCTGGCGCAATCCCAAGGAGCGCGACATGGCGGCGCTGACCAGCATGGTCAGCGAGGTGCGCGCCCTCGGCCTGGAAATCTGCATGACCCTGGGCATGCTGGAGCAGGCGCAGGCCGAGGCCCTGAAGGAGGCCGGTCTGGACTACTACAACCACAATCTGGATACCGCGCCCGATTTCTACGGGCAGGTCATCTCCACCCGCAGCTACCAGGACCGGCTCGATACCCTGCAGCGGGTGCAGCAGGCGGGTCTGCAAGTCTGCTGCGGCGGCATCATCGGCATGGGCGAAACGCGCGCCCAGCGCGCCGGCCTGATCGCACAGCTGGCGCGCCTGCCGGTGCCACCGCAATCGGTGCCGATCAACCATCTGGTGCCGATTGCGGGCACGCCCCTGGAGGACGTACCGCCGCTGGATGAATTCGAATTCGTGCGGACCGTGGCGGTGGCGCGCATCGCTCTGCCGCACGCGGTGATCCGCCTGTCGGCCGGACGCGAGAGCATGAGCGAGGCCACCCAGGCGCTGTGCTTTGCGGCCGGCGCCAATTCCATCTTCCTCGGGGCCAGGTTGCTGACCACGGCCAATGCGCCGGTGTCGTCCGACCTCGACCTGTTGTCGCGGCTGGGTCTGCAGCCCGCCCCGGCGACGGCCTGATGAGCGTGCAATGGAGCGCCGCGCATTGCGGTGGCGCCTGGCTCATCAGCGATTACGAGGCGGTGGCAGCAGGCTTGCGCGATCCGCGCCTGTCGGTGCGACGCGGGGCGCGCTGGATCAACAGTGGCCTGGGTGGGCTGGGTGCGCCGGTTAGATTGGACCCGGCGCCGGCCGAACTGCAAGCACAACGCCGTTTCAAGCGACTCTTTTCGCGCTCGGTGCTGCTGCTCGACGGCCGCGCCCATCGACGCCTGCGTGGCGTGCTCAACCCGGGTTTCAAGCCGACCGACCTGGAGGCACAACGGCCTGCCATCACGCGCATTGCCGGTCAGTTGATCGATGCCATCGTGGCCGATCCGCTGGCGCCGCAGGGTTTCGATTTCGTCAGCCGTTTCGCGCGGCCACTGCCGGCGCTGGCCATCGCCGGCCTGATGGGATTGCCGGACCGTGTGCCAGCGGCCTTCATCGACTGGGCTGCTGATCTGGCCGCCTTCATCGGCAGCCCCACGCCGGATGCGGGCCAGACCCTGGCGGCCCAGGCGGCGATGGCGGCCCTGTGCGACTTCTTTACCGAAGTCGTGAAAGATGCCGACACCCTGCCGCCCGACAGCCTGGTCGCGCGCCTGCTGCAAGCGCAGCGGGAACAACGGATCAACCGCAACGAAATGCTGGCGCAGTGCTGCACCCTGCTCTTTGCCGGCTACGAGACCACCCGCAATCTGCTGGGCAATGGCTTGCTGGCACTGCTGCAGCATCCTGCGCAATGGGCGGCGCTCAAGGCAGATCCCACCCTGCTGCGTACGGCCTTGCGCGAGATGCTGCGCTATGACAGCCCGGTGCAATACACCGGGCGCCGTGTACTGACCGATCTGCAGGTAGCGGGCCGGACGCTGCGACAGGGGGAACTGGTGATCCTGCATATCGGGCAGGCCAATCATGATGGACGCCGCTTCACCGGGCCGCAGTACTTCGATATCCGGCGCGATGAAGGCATGCACCTGTCCTTCGGTCAGGGGCCGCATGTCTGCCTGGGTGCGGCGCTGACCCTGCTGGAGGCGGAAATCGCCTTCACCGCGCTGATGCGACGCCTGCCCACCCTGGCACTCTCGGCCACCCCACCCCGGCGGCAGCAGCATGCCGCCTACAGCGCGCTGGATAGCCTGCCGCTGGTGTTCTGAAAGACTTCTCATGCATGATTTTTCCGATGAGCTGGCCCACCTGGCCAGCCAGAGCCTGCTGCGCACGCGGCGCGTGGTGGATGGTCCGCAAGGGCCGCTGCTGATGGTGGAAGGACGGCAGTTGCTGTCCTTCTGCAGCAATGACTACCTGGGGCTGGCCAGGCATCCCGAGATCGTGGCGGCCAGTATCGCGGGCTTGCAGCAATACGGCATGGGGGCTGGCGCGTCAGCGCTCATCAGCGGTCACAGCACGGCCCACGAGAAGCTGGAGGAGGAACTGGCGCGCTTCGTCGGACTGCCGGCGACGCTGTCCTTTTCGAGTGGCTACATGGCCAACCTGGGTGTGATCGGCGCGCTGGTGGGAGCCGGCGATACGGTGGTGGTGGACAGGCTGGCGCACGCCTCGCTGATCGATGGCGCCCGCTTGTCCGGGGCCAGCCTGAAGGTGTTTCCCCACAACGATGTGGCGCGACTGGCACAGGTGCTGGCACGCTGCCCCACCGGGCGCAGGCTGGTGGTGACCGATGCGGTCTTCAGCATGGACGGCGACCTGGCGCCGCTGGCCGAACTGGCCGCCGTGTGTGGGCAGCACGATGCCTGGCTGCTGGTGGATGACGCCCACGGCCTGGGTGTGCTGGGCCCGCACGGCAGCGGCAGCCTGGCGCAGGCCGGGGTGCGCTCGCCCCATGTGCTTTGCATGGGAACGCTGGGCAAGGCGGCCGGCGTGGCGGGCGCCTTTGTCGCTGGCGAGGCGTCGCTGATTGCATGGATCACGCAGCGCGCACGCACCTACATGTTCACTACCGCCCACCCGCCGGCCCTGGCGGTGGCCACCTCGGCCAGCCTGGCCCTGATGGCCCGGGACGACTGGCGGCGCGCACGTCTGCGCGAACTGGCTGCGCAATTGCGGCAAGGGCTGGCCGGCTTGCCGTGGGTGCTGCTGCCCTCTTCCACCGCGATCCAGCCCCTGATCGTCGGCGACAACGCGGCGGCCCGTGCACTGGCCGCCGCGCTGCGCGATCGCAGCATCTGGGTGCCGGCGATCTGCCCACCGACCGTGCCCAAGGGCAGCGCGCGCCTGCGCATCAGCCTGTCGGCCGTGCATACGCCCGAACATGTCGACCAACTGATCGTCGCCTTGCAGTCCCTGGCCACGGAAGGAGCCCACGCATGACACCGCAAGACTCGCTGGCCGCCCGCAGCCTGCGCAGCGTCTGGCATCCCTGCACGCAGATGCGCCGTCACGAAAGCACGCCCCCCATCGCCATCGACCGCGCCCAGGGTGCGTGGCTGGTCGATACCGGGGGCCGGCGCTATCTGGACGCGATCAGTTCGTGGTGGGTCAACCTGTTCGGCCATGCCAATCCACGCATCAATGCCGCCCTGGTCGATCAGCTGGGCCGGCTGGAACATGCGATGCTGGCCGGCTTCACGCATGAGCCGGTGGTGCGCTTGTCCGAACGCCTGGGCGCACTGACCGGGCAGGCGCTGGGGCATTGCTTCTACGCCTCCGACGGCGCCTCGGCGGTGGAGATCGCGCTGAAGATGAGCGTGCATGCCTGGCGCAATGCGGGCCAGGCCGGCAAGAACGAGTTCATCTGCATTGCCGGCGGCTATCACGGCGAGACCGTGGGGGCGCTGGGCGTGACGGATACCCCGCTATTCCGCGCATCCTACGAAGCCTTGCTGCGACCGGCCCACGTGGCCCGTTCGCCCGATGCGCGCCAGGCGCGCGATGGCGAAAGCGCCGCCGATGTCGCCCGGCAGGCGCTGGCCGATGTGGAAAGACTGCTGCAACAGAGCGAGGGACGCATCGCTGCCGTGATCGTGGAACCGCTGGTGCAATGCGCGGCCGGCATGGCCATGCATGAGCCGGCCTATGTGCGCGGCCTGCGCGGCCTGTGCGACACCTATGGCGCGCACCTGATCGCCGATGAAATCGCGGTCGGCTGCGGCCGTACCGGCAGCTTCTTCGCCTGCGAGCAGGCCGGTATCTGGCCGGACCTGCTGTGCCTGTCCAAGGGCATCAGCGGTGGCTACCTGCCGCTGTCGCTGGTGATGTCCAGCGAGGCGATCTACCAGGCCTTTTACGATGACGATGTGCGTCGCGGCTTCCTGCATTCGCACTCCTATACCGGCAATCCCCTGGCCTGCCGTGCCGCGCTGGAGACGCTGGCGATCTTCGAGGATGAACAGGTCCTGCAGCGCAACCGCGACTTCGCCCAGGTGCTGGCAGCAGGTCTGGCCCCGCTGGCACAGGACCGCCGGGTGCGCCACGTGCGCCAGCGTGGCCTGATCTGGGCCTGTGATGCCGTGCTTGACGATGTCGATGGCATTGATGCGGCTCAGGCGGCCAGCCATCGATTTTCGCGCCGGCTGGCGGCACAGGCGGCACAGCGCGAACTGCTGGTGCGGCCGATCGGGACCAGCGTCTATGTGATGCCGCCCTACATCCTCGATGCCGACCAGGCGCAGTGGCTGGGCGAACGCCTGCATGCCGCCTTCGATGCCACCTTTGCCGAGATGCGGGGAGCATGATGGGACGCAGCTATTTCGTCACCGGCACCGATACCGGCGTGGGCAAGACCTTGGTGGCATCGGCACTGATCCATCTGCATGCGGCGCGGGGCGCGCGTGCTGGCGGCATGAAGCCGGTGGCCTCGGGTGCCTTCCTGCAGGCTGGGCAGTGGTGCAACGAGGATGTGCTGGCTTTACAGGCGGCCGCCAACGTGGCACTGCCGGCAGCGCTGGTGAACCCGTACCTGTTTCGCCGGGCGACCGCACCTCATATCGCCGCCGCCGAAGAAGGACGGTGCATCGATCTCGACCATCTGGCGCAATGTCATGCGCAGCTGATGCAGTCTTGCGATGTGCTGATCGTGGAAGGGGCCGGCGGCTTCCTGGTGCCGCTGGATGAGCGCCATAACAGCGATGATCTGGTGGCCCGGCTGGGGCTGCCGGTGGTGCTGGTGGTGGGAATTCGCCTGGGCTGCATCAATCATGCACTGCTCACGTGCCAGGCGGTGCTGGCGCGCGGCCTGCCGCTGGTCGGCTGGGTCGCCAACCTGATGGATGCGCAGGAAGATCAGGCCGAGGCCATGATCGAGAGCCTGGCGCAGCGCCTGCCGGCACCGCTGCTGGGCTGCCTGCCCTGGTCACCCGAGATGAGTGCGGCGCAGGCGGCGGCACGACTTACTTGGCCAGATCCAGCCTGACCGGTGCTGCATCGCCACTGCGCGGTGCGGTGAAATGCTTGTCGTGGATGGTGCGGAAACTGGCCAGGCCCAGTTCGGCGATGGAATTGGACAGTTCCAGCAGTTCGATGACGGCCTCCTCGGCATACATGGCATCGACCTCATTGGCATTGAGCCAGTGGCGGATGCGACGCTCGCCGGAAAACACGAAGTCACTCAGGCGCGCCCAGTGATCGCGCAGGAGCGCGGCCTCCGGCCCGTCGCTGCCGGCCAGCACGCCATCGACCTGCGCCACCAGCTGGCGCATGGTCTTGCCGCTGCCGTCGGCGAGGAAGCGCCCGAGTTCGTCTTCGCTGGCGCAATACCACAGCCACAGGGCATTGAAGGCAGTCTCGATCTGGTGACCGATGAGTGCGAAGGCCGAGGCGTGCACCGGCATGTCATCGCGCAGCAGCAGGATGATGCCGCAGTGATGTTGCTGTGCCACCGTCAGGCAGCCGATGGCAGCGATGGCGCGGCGGTCCGGCGGCAGCGGTTGGCCGTTGAAATCGGCGGAAATGCGGTAGGCCAGGGACTGTGCCCTGGCCAACAGGTGATCCAATTGCATGGACGGCTCCCTTTGTTCGGGCAGAGCGGGCAGAGGCGGACGGCTTGTTGTTATTGTTTTCAGCTCACGCCAGTGGCGCCGTCGAGGACAATGCGGATCTTGCGGGCCAGCTCATCATGACGATACGGTTTGTCGAGGACGGGAAATTCTCCGTCGGCTCCATGCCGTTCTATCGATTCGCTGGCGTAACCGGTAGTCAATAAAATTTTGAGCGAAGGTAACATGCGCCGTGCCTCCCGCGCCAGTACCACGCCATTCATGTGGCCCGGCATGATCAGGTCGGTGAAGAGCAGATCGACCGGCTCGCCGGCACGGATCAGCTGCAGCGCTTCGTTGGCGGAATTGACCATGCGTACCCGATAGCCCAGGCTTTCCAGCATGTCCTGGGCCAGTTCGGCGACCTCGATTCTATCGTCAACCACCAGGATGTGCTCGTGACCACCTTGGCTCTGGGTGCGGTTGTCGTACTCGAAGCTGCCCCCGACCTGGTCCTGCGTGGCCGGGAAGTAGATCGCTACCGTCGTGCCACCCTGCGGCCCCGAGGAAATCCGTACCGAACCACCCGATTGCTTGACGAAGCCATACACCATGGACAGGCCCAGCCCGGTCCCCTTGCCTTCGTCCTTGGTGGTGAAGAAGGGGTCCATCACGCGCGGCAGGATGTCGGGCGGAATGCCGGGGCCATCGTCGACCACGGCCAGGCAGACATAGAGGCCCGGCTTCAAGCCCAGTTGCAAGGCACGTTCATCGCCGCTCAGGTCTTCGTTGCTGGTCTGGATGCGCAGCGTTCCCTTGCCGGCCATGGCGTCCCGCGCATTGATGAGAATGTTCAGCAGCGCCACCTCCATCTGGGTCGGGTCGAGACGGCAATTCCAGAGGCCAGGCGCCAGTGCGGTGCGTACATGGATATCCCCCCCCAGGGTACGCTGCACCAGATCGGTAAAGCCCTCGGTCAGCGAGTTGAGGTTGATGGTGCGGCCCTCCAGTCGTTGCTTGCGGGCGAAGGCCAGCAGCTGCTGCGTCAGCATGGCGGCCTTGCCGGAGGCCTTGCGGATACTGTCGGTACTGCGCGCCACGCGGCCCAGATCCGGTACCGGACTACGCAGGGCCAGGTTGATGATGTCCAGGTAGCCGCTGATCACCTGCAGCAGGTTGTTGAAGTCGTGCGCGATCCCGCCGGTCAACTGGCCCAGTGCTTCCATCTTGCGCGCCTGGCCCAAAGCCTGTTCGGCGTCACGGCGGCGGCTGATGTCCAGTTGCGAACTGAAGAAGTATTTCAGTTCGCCATGCTGGTCATAGACGGGCGAAATGAAGAGCGCATTCCAGAAGGTGGAACCGTTCTTGCGATAGTTCAGCAACTCGGTGGCGATCTCGCGCCGTTCGAGCACGGCTTCGCGCACCTGCGCCACCACCGCGCGATCGGTTTCCGGGCCTTGCAGGAAACGGCAGTTCTTGCCGATCACGTCGGCCCGGCTGTAGCCGGTCATGTTGATGAAGGCATTGTTGACGAAGATGATGGGGTTGTCCGGCTGGTTCGGATCGGACACGATCATCGGCATGCGCGTCATTTCGACGGCGGCAAAAAAGATATCGTTGGCGTCATCGCCTACCGCGACCTTGGCGTGGTCGTTACGTAATCCTGCATCGTTGTAGTCGTCGGCAGGCCAATGCACCGGAGGGCGCTTGGCAAGTGTGGGCATTGTGTTCTTCTCCGTATGGGTGGGCTCGGTTGCAGCGTGGCAAGCATAGGCGAGCTGAAACAAGCTGTTTTCAGGAGTTTGGACACAGGCAGGCTCAACGGTTCCCCCGCAATTGCAACAAGCGCGACGGTGCTTTGTTACATCCTTTTGAAGCCCTTGCTACAGGCCAGACTGCTGCTGATGAGCTTGCACCTGTTGGGGACTACCGTGATGGAGGATACGGCCCTGATCGAGCAGATAGGCACGGTCGCTGACCAGGCTGGCGAAGTGGGTATTCTGTTCGCACAGCAACACCGACATGCCGCGTTCCTTGAGCCGGATGATCATGGTCGCCATCTGCTCCACGATGACCGGCGCCACCCCTTCGGAAGGCTCGTCCAGCAGCAGCAGGTGGGGATTGCCCATCAAGGTGCGGGCGATGGTCAGCATCTGCTGCTCGCCACCGCTCATGCGGCCACCCGGGCGTTCAGGCATGGCGCCCAGGTTGGGAAAGAGATCGAACACCGCCTGCGCTGTCCAGACCGGCGCACCGGCACGCGGTGGCTGGCGCCCTGCTTCCAGGTTCTGCAGCACGCTCAGTTCGGTGAAGATGCGACGATCTTCCGGGACGAAACCCAGGCCCAGCCGCGCACGTTGATACGGTGCCAGGCGGGTGAGATCGCGACCGCCGAAACTGACCTTGCCACGCGTCCCCTCCAGCAGCCCCATCACGGCCTTGAGGGTGGTGGATTTGCCGGCGCCATTGCGGCCCATCAGGGCCACTACTTCGCCCCGGCCCACCTCCAGGCTGACATCGAAGAGGATATGGGCGCGGGCGTAGAAGGCGTTCAGCGCCTCGACCTGCAGCAAGGCTGCGCTCATGCCGGGCTCCCCATATTGGCCTCACCGAAGCTGGCACCGCTGCCGAAATAGGCCTCGCGCACGCGGGCATCGCGCCGCACCGACTCGGGTTCACCCTGGGCGATCAACTGGCCACGTGCCAGCACGATGATGCGGTCGGCAAAGGCGAAGACCACGTCCATGCTGTGTTCGGTGAACAGGACCGAGAGCCCGCGCTCGCTGACCAGGCGCCGCGTCAGGGCCATCAATTGCTGGCGCTCGCGGGGCGCCATGCCGGCGGTGGGTTCGTCCATCAACAGCAGCCGTGGTGCGTTGGACAGGGCCATGGCCAGCTCCACCCGCTTGATGTCGCCATAGGCCAGTACCCCGCAGGCACGGCGCGCCTGCGCTGCCATGCCGACCTGCTCCAGCAGCGCCATGGCTTCATCACGCAGGCAGGAAGCCGCAGGACGCCACCAGCGCCACAACTGACGCCGGTGCGAGAGCAAGGCGGCCTGGACGTTTTCCAGCACGGTCATGGAGCCGAAGGCGGCCGATACCTGGAAGGTGCGGGCCACGCCGCGCTGCCAGATATGGCGCGCCGGCATGCCGGCGATGTCCTCGCCCGCCAGCAGCACGGCGCCGGCATCCGGGCGCAACTGACCGTTGATCAGGTTGAAGCAGGTGGACTTGCCGGCGCCATTGGGGCCGATCAGCGCCAGCATCTGGCCGGCCGGGAGTTCGAAAGACACATCATCCAACGCGGCCACGCCGCCGAAGGTCTTGGACAGGTGTTGCACGTGCAGCAGGCTCATGCGCCCTCCCCCCGTCCGCGCCAGCCGCGCAAGGCACCCACGATCCCGCCCGGGAAGAGCAGGACCAGCAACAGGATCACCCCGCCCAGCAAGGCGCGCCAGTAATCGGTCTCGCGTGCCACCAGGTCCTGCAGCCAGACGAACAGCGAAGCGCCGAGCAAGGGTCCGAGCAGGCTCTGCACGCCGCCCAGCAGCACCATCACCAGCCCATCGACCGAGCGCCCCACGCTGGCCACCTCGGGAGAAATGCTGCCCTTGGAAAACGCAAACAGCACGCCCGCCAGGCCGCAGAACAGACCCGCCACGGCAAAGCCGCCCCACTGCAGCGCACGCACATCCATGCCCAGCGCCTCGGCCCGCACCGGGGCGTCGCGGGCGGCGCGCAGGGCCAGGCCGAACGGCGCCTGCACCACGCGTCGCAACAGGTAAACGCCCAGCGCGGCGCAAGCCAGCGCCAGGTAGTAATACGCCACGGGGGAAGCCAGCGCCTCGCCCGGGCGCAGACCGACCAGGCCATTGCTGCCGCCGGTCAGGTCATCCCACTGGAAGATGCCGGCCCAGACGATCTGCGCAAAGGCCAGCGTGAGCATGGCCAGGTACACGCCAGACAGGCGCACGCAGAACCAGCCGAACAACAGGGCGGCCAGCATCGCCGTCAGCGCGCCGCTGAGCATCGCCAGCGGCAGCGGCCACTGCAGGCGCAGCGAGACCAGCGCGGCGGCATAGGCACCCAGGCCGAAATAGGCGGCATGACCGAAGGACACCATGCCCCCCGGCCCCATCAGGAAATGCAGGCTGGCGGCGAACAGCACGGCGATCAGGATTTCCACCATCAGTACCGGCAGATAGGGGAAGCGCCCCGCCAACAGCGGCAGGGCCAGCAGCAACAGCAGCGATGCCAGCCCGGCCAGGCGCGCGACGCGCCCGCCTGCTTTCAGCGGCGCGGCGTGGGCCGCCGCCACGCGCACCGCTGCCAGCGGCTTGCCGAACAGACCCCAGGGGCGCAGGACGAGGATCACGGCCATCACCAGAAATTCGACCACCAGCGTCAGCCGCGAGAGGGAGAGGTCGAAGCCGAAGACGGAGACGTTGCCGACGGCGATGCAAAGTGCCTTGACTTCGGCGATCAGCACCGCGGCCGCGAAAGCGCCCCCGATGGAGCCCATGCCGCCGACCACCACCAACACGAAGGCGTTGCCGATGGTATCCAGGTCCAGGGCCAGGTTGGCCGGCATGCGCGGCCCTTGCAGCGCGCCACCGAGGCCGGCCAGGAAGCAGCCCAGGGCGAATACGGCGGTAAACAGCCAGGCCTGGTTCACGCCCAGTGCGCCCAGCATTTCACGGTCCTGGGTGGCGGCCCGGATCAATGTGCCCCAGCGGGTGCGGTTGAGCAGCAGCCACAGCAGCGCCAGCACCAGCGGGCCGATGAAGATCAGCAGCAGGTCGTATTGCGGCAGGCGCCGTCCCAGCAGTGGCACGGCCCCGCCCAGGCCCGGGGCACGCGGGCCGAACAGGTCTTCCGGGCCCCAGTACCAGAGGGCGGCGTCCTTGATCACCAGCACCAGCGCAAAGGTGGCCAGCAGCTGGAACAGCTCGGGCGCGCGATAGATACGCCGCAGCACCACGACCTCCACCAGTGCGCCGAGTGCCGCCACGATCAGGGCCGACAGCAGGACCGCGCCCCAGAAGCCGAGTGCGCTCGCGCCCAGCCGTTCCACCAGGCTATAGGCCAGGTACAGGCCGAGCATGTAGAACGAACCATGGGCGAAGTTGACGATGCGGGTGACGCCGAAGATCAGCGACAGGCCGACGGCCACCAGGAACAGCGCGGAGGCATCGGCCAGGCCATTGACCATCTGCACGGTGAGACTGGCCAGGGTCATGGCGTCACGCGCGCTCGCCGGAAAGGAAGATCACCACGACGACACTCAATCGGCCGGGCGCAGTTTCCTGACCTCGTCGTCGGGCAATTGCAGGCTGGCGCCGTCAACGTAGCTGAAGCCGGTCATGATGCCCTTGCCATCCTTGATGCCGGTGCGACCGACAAAGGCGCCCAGGGTGGACTGGTGGTCCTGCGGGCGATAGACGATGCTGGCCACCGGCGTGTCGACCTTCAGGCCGGAGAAGGCGGCGGCGAGCTTGTCGGCATCGGTGCTGCCGGCCTTCCTGATGCCGGCCGCGATCGACATCAGGGCGCTGTAGCCGACCAGTGAGCCGTTACGGGGGTAGTCATTGAATTTCTTGCGGTAGGCCTCGACGAACTTCTTGTGCTCGGGCGTATTGATCGCATACCAGGGGTAGCCGGTGACGATCCAGTTCTGCGGGGCTTCGTTCTTCAGCGGGTCCAGGTATTCCGGCTCGCCGGTCAACAGCGACACCACTTCCACATGATCGAACAGGCCGCGGGTATTGCCTTCCCGCACGAACTTGCCGAGGTCGGCCGCGAACAGGGCATTGAAGATGGCATCGGGCTTGGCGTCCGCCAGGGCCTGGGTCACTGCACCGGCATCGATCTTGCCCAGCGGCGGTGCCTGTTCGACCACGAACTCCACATCGGGCTGGGCCTGCTTCATGAGGGTCTTGAAGCTGGCCACGGCCGACTGGCCGTATTCATAGTTGGGGTAGACGATGGCCCAGCGCTTCTTTTTCAGCTTGACGGCTTCCTTGACCACCGAGGCCACCAGCATGTAGGTGGAGGGGCGCAGGCGGTAGGTGTACTTGTTGCCGTTCTGCCAGACGATCTTGTCGGTCAGCGGTTCGGCGGCGAGGAAGAATACCTTGTGCTGGCGGGCGTAATCGGTCAGCGCCAGGCCGGTGTTGGAGAGGAAGCCGCCGAACAGCAAGGCCACCCGCTCGCGGGCCATCAATTCCTCGGCCACCCGCACGGAGTCGCCGGGGTTGCCGTTGTCGTCGCGGGCGATCACTTCCAGTTTCTTGCCCAGCACGCCACCGGCGGCATTGACTTCATCGAGGGCCATTTCCCAGCCACGACGGTAGGGCTCCAGGAAGGCCGGTTGCGCCTTGTAGCTGTTGATCTCGCCGATCCTGATGGTCTCCTGGGCACTGGCGGTGACGGTGGCACTGGCGCCGGCCAGGGACAGGATGGCGGCACCGGCCGCCCACAGGATGTTGCGCTGGAAGTCGAACTGGAAGTTGAACTGTTTCACGTCATTCCCTTTTGATGAGATGGCCTTGCCTGGGGCGCCATGATAACCACTGCTGCCCTGCTGCTTGAATGCTTGCTGATGCTTACTTGGCTTACTTGACCCGCTGCTTCTCCAGCTTGCGCGCCAGGGTGCGGCGGTGCATGCCGAGTCGGCGGGCGGTTTCGGAGATGTTGAAATCGGTCTCCACCAGCACCTCGTGGATGCGCTCCCATTCCAGGGTCTTGATGGAGGTGGCGCGGGCCGGCAATTCGACCTCGGAGGCGCCGGCCACGTGGCCGAAGGCGGCTTCGATGTCGTCTGTATTGGAGGGCTTGGCGAGGTACTGGCAGGCGCCCAGCTTGATGGCTTCCACCGCCGTGGTGATGCTGGCAAATCCGGTGAGGACCACGATCAGCATGTTCTCGTCGTGGGCATGCAGCATCTGCACACAGGCCAGGCCGGAGGCATTGCCACCGAGCTTGAGATCGACCACGGCATAGCCGGGCTGGTGTTCCTTGAGATGAGCCGCCGCCTCTTCCTGGCTGGCGGCGAGCAATACGGTGTAGCCACGGCGCTCGAAGGAGCGCCCCAAGGTGCGTGCGAAGGCGGCATCGTCCTCAATGATCAGGAGCAGGCGATCAGCCGGCATGTACATTCCCTATTTCTTCTATCTGCTTTCCCAGGGCGCTATTGTATGTCGAGACGGCGCCCGGCATGGCAGCGAGCAAAAGAAAAAGGAATGATGGCAGTCAAACGCCCGGTGGGCGCGGCTTGCGGCACATTGCGGCACATCAAGCGCCGGTCGGAAAATCCGGTGCCACACTGCCCGGCACAGCCTCGGGCGGGCTTTCCAGGCTGATGGCCGACAGCGGCAGCTCCAGCGTGACGCAGGCGCCACCACCACTGCGATGGCTGGCCCAGACCCGCCCTCCCAGCTTGCGCGCGACGTTGACCACGAAGAACAGACCCAGACCACGACCAGGCTTGCCCTTGGTCGACTGGTAGGGCTTGCCGATCTGGTTGATCATCCACTCCGGGAAGCCCGGGCCCTGGTCGGTCACTTCCATCAACAGCAGATCGCCCTCGCGCCTGACCTCCAGCGCCAGCCAGTGCGGTGAGACCTCGAAGGCATTGTCCAGTACGTTGCCCAGCATCTGCTTGATGGCCGAGTCGAAGGCTACCGGCACATCCTGCTCGATCAGGTTACGGTACTGGAACACCTCCACCGGGCGCGTCTTGCGCCAGTCCTCGGCCACGCTGTCGAGGAAGGTGTTGAGGGTGGTCTTGATCGAGGATTCGCCACGGGCCTGACCGGCCGAGAGCAGCACGCCGCTGACGATGGATTTGCAGCGCTGCAGCTGGGCTTCCATTTCGGCGATGTCGTCCAGCATGTCCGGGCGCTGGCTGATCTCGGGCATGCGCTTCCAGTCGCCGAGGATGACAGAGACGGTCGCCAGCGGCGTGCCCAGTTCATGGGCGGCGCCGGAGGCCAGCAAGCCCATGCGCACGATGTGATCTTCCTCGGCGGCACGCTGGCGCAGATCGGCCAGCAAGGCGTCGCCGGCACGCAGGTTGCTGCTGATGCGGGTGATGAAGAACACCATCAGGCCGGCATTGAGCAGGAAGCAGATCAGGGTGCCTTCCACATACAGGCTCAGCAGGCCGGCATTGTGGTCCGGCGGCAGGGCCAGCGGCTCGGAAAACAGCGCCAGCCCCGCCAGGCAGACCATGGTGACACCGACGATGGCCCAGCTCGACCAGGGCTTCAGGAGCACCGCCGAGAGGATGATCTGCATCAGGTAGAGGAAGGCGAAGGGATTGGTGATGCCGCCGCTCAGATAGAGC
>PJUA01000101.1_pt1 | contig 92767 bp, 76 predicted proteins | sample 1512151 | NCBI WGS metagenome assembly PJUA01 (sample SAMN08177678, study PRJNA422409) | Soil metagenome, whole genome shotgun sequencing project. | isolation source: Soil enriched on filter paper: beechwood xylan treatment | place: USA: Madison | collected 2015-01-15 | reverse complement strand
TGCTTCTTTAGGAGATTAAACAGGGCAGTTTCACTCGTTGTTCAGTTTTCAAAGAACAAGTTTTTGTTTCGTTTTGTTCCGTGTGTCCCGCATGTCTCAGCGGCGACTTTTATAATATATCACGGCCCATATATACATTGCAAGCTTTTTTTCATAATTTCTTGTATTTTGTCGAAATTCGCCTGATCAGCAATACAGGTTTTAAAATTACTTCATTAATATATCAAATCATGTACTCAATAATAAATATTCCATTTCATCAAATCATTTATGAAGGCAACTCAAAAAACAAGTCTCCTCGCCTTGTTTTTTCCCGATTTTACTAGCATTAAAACAAAAGGCAGTTTCCTTCTTAATAACCCTTTAACACCGTTCTGCTTCAACTAATTAAGAGATATTATGAAAGATATTATTTCTTTATATAAAATAGGTATTTATGCACGTTAATCATACTTTAGTCCTGTATTTTTTCTAATGAATTTGCTATAATTCCAATAGATGTAAAGCGAGGTGATGATCTCTGTCCGGATATATAATGTTTACAGAGCTGCAGACTCCATTGAAGATTTTTGGCATTCGATTGTTTAAAGACGAAGACGGCAAGTATTGGTACAAGTACAAGAACAACAAAAGAAAACGATTATTTTGAATGCCATTCAACATACATGCTGATCCGTAAGAGAACATTCCAAGCTGTCCTAATGGAATAAAGTTGCTCAGTAACGGCCTGCAACTAAAAAAGCCCGCTGTATCAGCGAGCTGTTTAAATGTGTATTTTTTAGCTTAGTATTTTTTAGCCGCTTTATATTTGCCAGCCTCTTTGATCATCTCTATTTTTTGACTGCCGGCCTTCAAGCCTGCATCCACTGTCGTATCAATGATGACCCACTTGCCGTTTAAATATACTTCATTCCATGCATGGTAGACATCCACATAATCTGATTCGCCCATCACAAGTTTGGTTGGAATACCGAGGCTGCGGAGCATTCCTGCGGTTAACGAGGCGTACCCGTAGCAAATATCTTTTCTGGTCGCAAAAGTGCGGTCAATGCTGGGAAGATAGTCTGTCGGGACATTGGCCGCCAATTTTTTATCGTAAGCAACGTTTGCAATAACATAATCATAAACAGCCTTAACCTTTTCTTCGTCGGTTGTTTTGCCTTTAATCAGTTTAGCGGCTTGCACAATTGCTTTGCTGCTGCTTGTCCAGTTGATATTTTGAATGGAATTAAGATAAATCGTTTTGTCATCCTTTAAGTTCAACGTTACCGCACTTTGCAGGACGCCTTTATATTTGTTACCCGATACATGTTCCAGAACAGTAACCTTGTATTCGCCATTTCCCAATTGCAGGGGGAAGGTTTCCTTGGCTTGTCCAGCGATCAGGTTGTAGGTATAGCTTTCCTTGCCCTTGGCAATCATCAGCTTGGTTGAAACAGCAGGTTTTACTTTATAGGAAACAGAAATTGCGCCTTGACCAAGAAGATCCGTGCCAAGCCATTCATTGCTCGCGGCGGCCTTGGCAGAGGAGACTTGTACAGAGGTAAACAGGAGGAATACGGCAATTGCCATCATGATGATTTTACGCATGAAGAAAATCCCCTTTCGGCGGCCAGGCTACCATCCCTAGAGAAGGCCCTATAGCTTTGCGTCCCTACCTTTCGATAGGTTTGCTATTATCGTGTTAGGTTTTCTTTTGTTCAATATTGGCCTATTTTTGTTCAAAAAAGGACCAGAAAAAACAAAAAAAGCATGTCCATTCGGTAGCTGGCTGCCATCAACAGGAAGGCCCTATAGCTTTGCGTCCCTACCTTTCGATAGGTTTGCCATTATCGTGTCTCGCTTTTATAGTTCTATTCTACCATACATTTGTTACAATTCAATAGATTCATAGAAAAATATACACACCATAGGCATGTAAGTGCCATAACATGTCGTGCCAGTGAACATCGGCGTCGATGGGGAGAACAATTAAACCGCGACTTTGGGCTTATGAGTCTGGCAGCAAGCAGAGCATGAGGAAACTTGTATATGAAACCTCTCGAAGAAAGCGAACCCGTTGAGTGTTAGTTTTTTCGCCAGTAGGCATTTTTATCGACAAGCCAAGCCAGAACCTGCAACCTTTCTAATGAATAAAAAAACCCGCCTCCTGCGAGACGGGTCTTCGTACAATTTCATTTCTGCGGATTGGCAAATAGCCAATTCTGCTATTACTGCTATTATTGCTATTTCTGCTATTAACTCATATTACCAGCAAGAGCTTTCCCGGCAGCCATTTCCGCATTAAAAGCCTTGCGATACTCCTCGATAATATCCGTGCTATATCCGTTTGAACTCAATTTTGAGGATATGCCGGACAAAAGAGATTCAAACTGGCTTGTACAGTTATCAATCTCCGCACTTATTTCGGCTTTGATTTGTGCTTTGACCGTTGCATCGGTTGCTGCAAAATACTTTTCGGCCATGCCTATAAGCTTAGTCTTGCAGCCGTCTCTTAAGCTTTCGAGCGAGCTCTGCGCACTGGCTGTAATTTCCTCATAGGTAGGCTTGGCAGGAACAGCCCCTCCGCCAAATCCACCGCCGCCGCCAGCTCCGGGTTGCGACCCTGCTCCTTTGTTTTCGCCGGCTGCTCCTTCATTTCCGGTTGCACCGCCGCTATTACCGTTTGGTTTGCCGGGGTCCTTTTCTTCATTAAATTGCGCCCGGTAAGCCGCGGATTCTCCGTTTACCGTACGGCTCTCGGGGTCCCAATTCATTTCCGTGCCGATTGCTTCGGCAAGGAATCGAACCGGTACATAGATGGCGCCGTCATAAATGAACATAGCTTGCCCTTCCGGCAATGCTTTGGCTTTTCCATTAAATAGCAACGTCGCCTTAATGGTGCGTACCGGCAGCGTTACGCTTTTGAAGGGCTTCGCTTTGCCCGAGCTATTGTCCATAAGCTGCTTTTGAAGCTCCGCCAGCTCTTTTTCATTTGGCTCATCCACAGTTACCTGCAGTTTTTTGCCGTCCCAGCCTACTGTCTGCTGAAGCGCATAAGATATGTAACGAATGGGGAGATACACCCTGCCTTGATAGATAAAAGAATGCTGGTTCTCTGGCAGTTTCAGCTCCTGCCCGTCAAATACAAGTCCAACTGCTTGAGTTTTGACCTTAACCACAGTTGGCTTTGAGGTATCGGCAGCCCACACGCCGGCTGGAAGCAAGCCCAGCAAAATCACCATTGCAAATGTCAGGGCAGCTGCCCGTTTTAATGAACGCACGAATCAATCTCCTTCCTTTCTTAACCCTATTAAACTTATTGTATAGCATAATGTGCCAAACTCCAACCTAACCACTCATAAAAACGGCTTGCCTCCATACTCAAAAAGGGCGGATTGAAGGCTTTCGGCAGCTTTCTTTAATTTTTACCGCAATCCTTTAATTTGTTAGCTGTTGGCAAGGAGTTTATTCGGGTATTTTTAAGATAAGCCTATTTAAAAGGTTATTTAAGTTTAAGGCAGCACTATTAGTTTTGAGGGGGTTCCCGATTCATGGAGCAATTCAGATTGCCAAAAGTGACTATTCCGAGCCTAGAAATGCCAAACGCGGTACAAGAGGTACTGCGCGAGGCGGAGCAAAAGCTGGCTCATCGACCAAAATTACTTCAGCTGTTCAAAAACTGTTTTCCCAATACGCTTGAAACAACAACAAAGCTGATGCCCGACGGCACTACTTTTGTCATCACCGGAGATATTCCAGCTATGTGGCTGCGCGATTCCGTCGAGCAAGTCATTCATTATGTTCCGCTGGCGGCGAAAGACGAGGAGCTTCAGCGCATTATTGCCGGTTTGATTAAACGCCATATGGAAATGATTCTTATCGATCCTTATGCGAACGCATTCAATGAAAGCGCCAACGACTGGCATTGGAATACAACCGACGAAACGGACATGTCTCCGTGGGTTTGGGAGCGCAAGTTCGAGCTGGACTCCATCTGCTTCAGCATTCGCCTTGCTTATATGTATTGGAAAGAAACCGGCAACGCGGATATTTTTGATGCGGGCTTCAAGCAAGCTATGCTGGTCATTCTGGACCTATGGCGCACGGAGCAACGCCATTTTGAAAAATCGCCTTACCGTTTTACCCGCAACAACGGCATTCCAACCGATTCGCTGCGCAACAACGGCCTTGGCATGCCTGTCAACTATACCGGCATGATTTGGTCCGGCTTCCGTTCCAGCGACGATGCCTGCGACTTCCATTACAACGTGCCCGCCAATATGTTTGCCGTTGTATCCCTTCGCCAGATGGGCGAAATCGCGGAATGGGTTTTCCGCGACATGAAGCTTGTTGAGGAGCTCGCGGCGCTTGAAGCCGACGTGAACCACGGCATCGAGCTGTACGGCATGTATAACCATCCTGAATTCGGAAAAATTTATGCCTATGAAACCGACGGCTATGGCAACTACTGTCTGATGGACGACGCAGGTACGCCTGGCTTGATGTCGATCAGCTATCTGGGGTACGCCGCGGCAGACGACCCTATCTATCTCAACACAAGACGTTTTGCTCTGAGCAAGCACAATCCTTTCTATTACGAAGGCACTGCAGCCAGCGGTATCGGAAGCCCGCATACGCCTCCGGGCTATATCTGGCACATGGCTTTGTCCATGCAAGGCCTAACCGCTACCGACAAGGAAGAAAAGCTCAAAATGATCAACTGGCTGGAAGCCACCGACGCCGATACCGGCTTCATGCACGAAGGCTTCCATTCCGACGACCCAACCCAGTTTACGCGCAAATGGTTTGCCTGGTCCAACAGCTTGTTCTCCCAGCTCGTCTATCAAGCAATGAAGGATAACCTGCTATGAGCAAATCTATATTGATTTTTGCCGATACTCAGTTTCCCGCACCCTCCAGGGCTTCCCTGGAGGGCGTTCAACAACTAGCGGATTCCGCAGCTCTTGTTCAAGCCGGGCAGCTGGCCGAAAAGCTCGATGCGCTAAATGAAGGCGTATTCGTTAACCTGCACGCTCCCTATTTCCCAAAAGCGGCCTGGGGCAGCATCATCGCGTTTCTTAAACGCGGGGGCGGATTAATTAGCGTCGGTGGAGCTCCATTCCGCATTCCTGTTGAGCGGACCGATTCCGGCTGGAAAGCCGGCAATGAACAAACGGCCTATCACCAGGAGCTGCACATTCACGAAGTGCTGCCTGTGGATTCCGCACCAGTTTCAAGCTTGTCCGCAAATGCGGACATCCCGCTGCTTCAAGCTGCGGAAGCGTTGTTCGATATTGAATCAACATGGAATATGGTGCCGCATGTGTCCAAAAGCAGCGAGCTTCCTCATCAAATGGGTTCTGCCGGACCAATGGACGCCCATCTCTACCCGCTGCTGAGAGGCGTATCGCAAGACGGCCGCTTCGTCGCAGCGCCCGTTGTCCTTTGGGAAAACACCAAAGGCAAATTCCAGGGCGGACGCTGGCTGTTCGTTAACCAGGTAATCGGCGAACGCTTCTGGCAAAATGGCGGCGCGAAGCAGCTGCTGGCTTGGGCACAATATTGCGCTGCATCCGTTACCGAGTTTTGGTTGAAATCAAACTATGCGTCCTACGAGCCGGGCGAGCGGGCCACCCTTACGCTCCAGCATCAATGGCTGGGCCAAGACGACGGACAATACGGTAAAAAGAATGCGACAGCTCAGTCCAGCAACAAGGTTGGCGACGGCCAAGCCGCCGCTTCAAGCATGTCGAAGACTTCGGTTCAGACTGCTTCGGCCGCCACGCCCTCTACGTCTGGACAAGAGTGGAACGTAACTCTGACCGTAGATTTTGTGAAGTCCGATGCTCTATCGGCGCTGAATAATACCCTTGGTCAGGGAGAAGCCGCCGGGCAACCGGAAGCTGTGCGTCTCTGGGAGCATCAAGAGAAAGTAACCTCTTCCCGGCGCTTGTCCTTTAAGCACGTCACGCTTCCTTTTGACATCCAGGCCGGCTATTATGAAGTCGTTTGCCGCGCAGAATCGGCAGCCGGCGAGGTGCGAGTACTTCGTCAAGGCTTCTGGGGAATGGATCGCGCTTTCCTGGCACAAGGCGAACCCGTAACTTGCGACCGGGATTACTTTCAAAAGGACGGACGCCCTCTGCCCGTCGTCGGCATGACCTACATGACCTCCGATGTTGCGCGGAAGTTTCTGTTCCTGCCTAACGCGTCAGTATGGAGCCGCGATATGGCGCAGATGAGCAACGCCGGAATCAACTGGATTCGGACCGGCATCTGGACCGCTTACCGCAACATCATGCAAACCGACGGCCATGCTTCGGAGGATGCCCTGCGGGCGATCGACGCCTTCCTGCTGACAGCCAAAAGCTACAACCTGCAGGTGACGTTTACGTTTTTCTCCTTCACGCCGGAAACCTGGGAAGGGGTTAACCCGTATCTGGACCCTCGCAGCGTAGAGGCTCAGAAGCGGTTTATCGGCGCCATCGTGTCCCGTCATCGGGATACGTCCAATGTCGATTGGGATTTGATCAACGAACCTTCGATGTTTGATCCGGCCCGCATTTTCTCTGACGGCCCGCGTACCTGCGGCGACATATATGAGCGCGAAGCATATTCAGCATGGCTGCGCCAGCGCCATGGCACGATCGAGGCTTTGCAGGAGAGATGGAATATGACGCCGGTGCAGCTGCCAGGCTTTGAAGCAGCGGCGCCTCCTGAAGCTGAAAAGATCAATTTTGACGTACAGGATATGCATCAGGGCAAAAAGGGGCTGCAATGGCTCGACTACGTCCTGTTCTCCATGGACATGCACAACCGTTGGGCAAGCGAACTGTACGCCGCCATCAAGGAAGAATGCCCGAACCATATGGTGACGGTCGGCCAGGACGAAGCGCTCGGCGCGCAGCGCCCGTCGCCTTTCTTCTACGGCGAAGCCGTCGATTATACAACGGTGCACTCCTGGTGGCTGAACGATCAGCTGCTGTGGGACGGCATTTTTGCCAAAACGGCGGATAAGCCAAACCTGGTGCAGGAAACGGGCATTATGTACGTGGAAACGCCTGATGGCCGCGCCAAACGCACCGAGCAGGAGCTTCACAATATTTTGGAGCGCAAATATGCCTATGCCTTCGCTGCTGGCGGGGCAGGCGCCGTTCAATGGATCTGGAACACCAACTTCTATATGGACAACGCCAACGAGTCCCATATCGGGGCGCTGCGTGCGGACGGAACGGAAAAGCCGGAAGCGAATGTGTCCTATCAGTTTGGTTCTTTTATGGCGGAAATCCGCGACCTGTTCCGGAATCGGAAGCTTGAGGACATCGCGGTAGTGTTCCCGTATTCCAACGACTTCTCCAACCGGAAGCTGGCGTTTGAAGCTACAACCGCAGCAACCCGGACGCTGGCCTACGAGCTCAAGCGAAACTTCAGGGGAGTGGGAGAATATCAGCTGGAGGAGCTGGAGCAAAATCCGGCCAAGTTGATTTTATTGCCAAGCCCCCATAACATAGAAGCAGAAGCCTTGAACAAGCTGCTTGATCTGGTCAGCCGTTCGGGCGCAACGCTGCTTCTGACCGGACCCGCGGGCCTGGATGCTTATTGGCATCCGCAAAACACGCTGAACGGCCTGCTTGGCGAACGTCTCCCCGGCAATGTCCGCCGCGAGGAACAGCTGAAGCTGAACGGAGAGGTTTATGCCGCCTCCTTCGGCATGCGCAAAATTGCGCAGCTGGCCAAAGAAGTCCCAGCCTCGGGCCAAAATGGGCCAAACGAGGTTGTAACGGCGGCGCATGGCGCCGGCAAGCTGATCTGGTGTCCGCTGCCGCTGGAGCTGAACGATCGCGGCGAGACCCTTTCCGCGCTGTATCGCTATGCGATAGAGGAGTCAGGCTGCGAGGAAGAGCTGCAATGGCTGGAGGGCGATTCCCTGCCGGGCGTTTATGGACGCAAGCTAAGCTTTGATAGCGGCGCATTGTTTGTGTTCGTATCGGAGTTTGGCCAGGCTGCCGATATTTCGATCAAAGACAAAGCAACGGGAAAAACGTATTCCTTCAAGCTTGAAGAGGAACGCTCCGTCCTGTTTGCGGTCAACAACAGCGGCGATATTTTGTCCGTGTACAGACCGCTTGAGGTGCATATTCAGACAACCTGAGGAAAGCTTCAAAAAGCAGACTACGGATCACATCGGAATGCCGAAGCGCCCTCCTGACGTTGCGGACATGTACCGTCTGGGATTCAGCACGATCACTCAAGCAGAGCCGACAGGCGGATGCAGACGTTGACAGCAGACCGAGGGCGCACAGGCACAGCAAGAGCTAACATTCAAGGCAGCAGGCATTCACAGCTAGAGCGTACGTTTACAGCAAGAACTAATAGTACAAAATGCGAGGTGCGACATGACAGCGAAGAGAACGGCTCATTTGATTTCCCACACCCACTGGGACCGGGAATGGTATCTGCCTTACGAAAAACATCATGTATTGCTTATCGAGCTTATGGATACCTTGCTCGACACCATGGAGCGCGACCCTGAATTCCGCAGCTTCCATCTTGACGGTCAAACCATCATCATCGACGACTACCTGCAAGTCCGTCCTGAGAAACGCGAGCTGCTTACCAAATATATTAAGGAAGGCCGCATCCAGATTGGACCTTGGTACATTCTGCAGGATGCTTTCCTGACCAGCAGCGAAGCCAACGTTCGCAATATGCAAATTGGCCACGCCGACGCCCGTCCTTACGGACAGCTGGCACGCATCGGCTATTTCCCAGACACCTTCGGTAATATGGGGCAGGCTCCGCAAATTTTGAAGCAAGCGGGCATCGACAATGCGGTATTTGGACGCGGCGTCAAGCCTACCGGCTTTAACAATACCGTCAGCGACGGCGATTATGAGTCAGCCTTCTCCGAGCTGATCTGGGAAGGACCGGACGGCTCCCGCGTACTTGGCGTGTTGTTCGCCAACTGGTATTGCAACGGAATGGAGGTTCCCGTCGATCCGGCGGAAGCCAAAGCTTATTGGGACAAAAAGCTGGAAGAGGCCGAAAAATACGCCGCTACCGGACAGCTGCTCTTCATGAACGGCTGTGACCACCAGCCTGTACAAACTGATCTCAGTGAGGCGCTGGCAGAGGCGCGCAAGCTGTATCCTGACACCGAGTTCCTGCATTCCAGCTTCGAGGAATATTTGACGGCGCTCCGCAACGCGCTGCCGGATGAGCTGTCGGTCGTTAAGGGCGAGCTGCGCAGCCAGCGCACGGACGGCTGGTCCACGCTGGTGAACACCGCTTCGGCGCGTGTTTATCTGAAACAGATGAACCAGGCGGGACAAACGCTGCTGGAGAAAGTAGCGGAGCCGCTTGCTGCTCTGGCTTACTGGTCCGGCGCAGATTATCCGCACCACCTGTTCACCTATGCCTGGAAAACGCTGATGCAGAACCACCCGCATGACAGCATTTGCGGCTGCAGCGTGGACGAGGTTCACCGCGAAATGGTTACCCGCTTTGATAAAAGCCGCCATGTCACGGAAACGATTGTAGATGACGCATCGCATTACTTGGCAAGCAAAACGAACACCTCTGCTTTTGCCGCTTATGGCGAAAACGCTCTGCCTTTTGTTGTGTTCAACAGCACGGGCTGGGAGAGAAGCGGCGTTGTGGAAGTGGAAATCGACATCGCGCGCATTTACTACCGCGACGGCGAGCCGCTTAACGTTATGAACCAAAAGATGAAGACGCTGGACATCTCCGGCCGCGTTCTGGTAGATGCGGGCGGCAAAGCTTTGCCTTGCACAGTGACCGATCTTGGCCTGCAATTCGGCTACGACCTGCCGAAGGACAAATTCCGTCAGCCTTACATGTGCCGCAGAGTGAAGCTTTCCTTCCACGCCGACAACGTTCCGGCGCTGGGCTGGGCAGCTTATGCTTACGTGCTCACGCAAGGGAACCAAGCAGCGACGGCGGCAGCAAGCGGAGATGCATCGGCTTCCGCTACCAGCCCGGACGCCATTGCTGGCGACGGCTTCCTGGAAAATCAATGGCTGCGCGTCGATATTGCGGCGGATGGCTCTTACTCACTGAAAGACAAAACGACAGGCCGCGTCTACACCGACCTGGGCGTATATGAAAATACAGGCGACATTGGCAACGAGTATATGTACAAGCAGCCTAACGGCGAGGTTGCCCTGCTGACAAAAGGCCTTCCGGCAGCTATTGAAGTGCTGCAGCAAGGCGGAGACAACGCATCCGTCTCTATCGTGCATCAATGGGAAATTCCTGCAAGCGCTGAAGAAGGCTTCGAGGATGAGAAGCAGGAGGCTGTTTATTTCCCTGAGCGGACATCGCAGCGCTCCAAACAAACGGTACCTTTTACAATCCGTACCGTGCTGAGTCTCTCCCGTTCGTCGAAAGCGCTGGATGTGGAAACCAGCTTCAACAACCAGGCCAAAGATCATCGCCTGCGGGCTCTGTTCCCAACCGATATTGTTGCTGCAACGCACAATGCGGACGCCATCTTCGAAGTGGCCGTGCGCTCCAACGAGCCTGCAGCGGAATGGACGAACCCTAGCAACTGTCAGCATCAGCAAGCTTTTGCCGATGTTAGCGGTGAAGACGCTGGTTTGACGGTTGCGAACCAAGGCCTGCATGAATACGAAGTGCTGCGCGATGGACGCAATACGATCGCCGTTACGCTGCTGCGCGCTGTGGCGGAGCTTGGCGACTGGGGCGTATTCCCGACGCCTGAGGCGCAATGCCTGGGAGAATCTACGGTTCGCATGAGCCTGATTCCTCATGACGGCAACGGCGCAGAGAACGATGCTTACGCATCGGCCTATCAATATCAAGCAGGCTGGGTGGCTTGCCAGACAGACCTGCACGAGGGCACATTGCCTGCAATCGGCTCCGGCTTGAGCTGGAACGGCACTGGCGTTGCATTCTCCTCCATGAAGGTTAGCGAGCAAACGGGCGACATCATGCTTCGCTGGTTCAATATGCAGCAAAAGCCATCGGAACTGCAAGTACAGATTTCCGGCCAGTCTGGTGCTGCCGCTTCCCTGTACAAAAGTGACATTCTGGAGCAAGTGGGCGCCGAACAGCCTAAACAAGCGGCTGGAAAAGATGCTGCTGCACAGGCAGCGGCGTGGACAACGGCCGTTGGCCCTTGCGAAATTTTGACGCTTGGACTGGTTCCGGCTTCCGCTAACCAGAAGTAATATTGGCTTGGCCGGGGAATTAACTTGCCAGTAGCAACGACCAGCAGAGCTCTTACGGACATTCGTGACTGTTAGACATCGTTTTTCTTGGAAATCCGATGTCTGGCGGACATTTGTGGCCGTTAGAGCTCTTTTTTTCTCGATTTCCATCGGTTTTTTGATAGTAGCGGACAAAAACGTCCGTTACCTTTGGTCATTTGGGCTATTTGCCTATTTGGCGGTCAAAAATGTCCGTTAGCCGGTATGAAGCATCAACAGATTATTGCGGACGGGCAATCCACGACAACGCCAAGGATAAGGATAAGGATAAGATATTTGTTACTCCAAAAGCCCAACAAAACAACACCACGTGCACAGTAAAGTCATGCCCGGTAACTCTACTCCAAGTAACTCAACTCACCTACCTTCCAATAAGCTCTCTCAGTAACTTATCCCACATGCGACCCAACTACGCAGTACAGGCTAACGGAAAAGCACCTGCAAGCTAAGCTGCAGCGCTGCTCCTGCAAACTAAACTTCAGCTCAGCTCCTGCCAGCTGATCTACAACGGAGTCGTAAGCGTTCGCTTAAAAGCACTCCCCGCACCCGGCGCAGCACTCCAAAAAAAGCGTCCAATCTCCGCCGGATATGCGGAGTTGAACGCTTCTTTTCTTTATTGCAGCCTGCCGTGGATCATTAAAACGTTTACAGCATCGTCCGGTACTCCGTCGGGGAGACTCCGCTGTATTTTTTGAACTGCTTGTAGAAGTAGTTGGAGTCCCAGAAGCCAACCTTGTTGGCGATGCTTTGCGTTTTGAGATTGGATTCCGCCAACAGCTCCTTCGCTTTGCCGATCCGGTAGCGGTTGACATAGTCGGAAAAGGTTTGCGAGGTTTCCTTGTGGAACAGCTGCCCCAAATAAACGGGGTGGGTGTGGTAAAGCTGGCCCAACAGCTTGAGCGACAGCTCCTCGCTGTAATGGGTATGAATGTGCTGCAGAATTTGTTTGATAATGGGACTGACGCTGCTGCGGTCGTTTAAGGCCTCCGCAACGTTGCGGGCGATCAGCTTGACGCAATCCGCAAGCCGCTTGGGCGTAGCCGCCTGGAAAATCCGCTCGTTAATATCCCGGTAATCCTCGCCATCGCCTGTTAACGACGTCTGTGCTTCACGCAGCATGCGGATCATGGAATGGCAGCGTTCCAGAGCTGCATTGCGCAGCTGAGACGGCGTAACTCCTTCTATACGCAGGCAAGCTTCCATATCCTGATCAATCATCTCCAGCAGGGCTTCCAGATCATTGGCAGCCAGCAGCCGCGTATATTCCGAATCGGGGCTAAAGGCTATGCGAACCGTAGGCACATCCGCAGGCTTTTCATCATACCCCCACACAATTCGCTCCGGGTCAAGCAGCGTAAGCGACAGCGCCTCCTGCGCATGCTGATAGCTGTCGGGGATTTGGACAATGCCGGACTGAACGCTGCCAATCAGCACAAGCGGGCGGATGGCATGGACATCCTCCAGCCTCCGTGCCTGACGTTCCAGCGTCTCCCGCAGCCGAAGCAGCATTTCCTTCCCGGTTGACGGCAGTCCGCAGACCGCAATCAGGTCGTCATCCAGATTAATCAGACAGATGGAGGGCACTCCCTCCAGGTTGAGCCCGTCCTCCATCTCGCGCCGCACAAGCGCCGCTCTCTCCGATCCGTGGATCTCCTCATCCTCGCAGGAAGGATGTACGGTTTTGATCAGCACGACGGCCGCATGAGGCGCAGGCATTTTCATATGAAGCAGGTCGGCTCGGCTGGTCCATTCATCCAATGTCATGCGCCGGGTCAGCCAGCGGAACCACAGATTGTCCTTCAAATGCTGAATTTCATCATCCAGAAGCCGGTCGGATTGATCTCTCAACAGCTGCTCTACCGTGTTAACGAGCGTTTGCTGCAGCTCTTCTCTGTTAATGGGCTTGAGCAGATAGTTCTCAATGCCAATACGGATAGCTTCCTTAACATATATAAATTCATTGTATCCGCTGAGTACAATGCAGCGAAGCCGGGGGTTCTTCTCCTTCAGCCTGCGCATCAGCTCCAGGCCGTCCATCTCCGGCATGGAAATGTCCGTGAGCAAAATATCCACGCGCAGGTTTTCCTCGGCGATCAGTTCCAGCGCCTCTTCCCCGTTCTCCGCTTCCCCAACAATGTTCAAATCAAGAGCGTTCCAGTTCAATATGGCATGAAGCCCCTCCAGAATAAGCGGCTCATCGTCCACAATAAAAACATTAAACAAGGCCGTTCCCTCCCTTTTGATAAGGAATCCGCAGCTTGACGACGGTGCCTTCATTCCAGACACTGTCCACGCTTACGCCGTAGTCTGGCCCGTAGAGCAGCCTGATGCGGTCGTGCACATTCATCAGCCCGATCGACGATCCCGAAAGCCTGACCATGCTGCTGAGCGCCTGCTGCAGCTCCTCCAGCCGTTCCGGCTTAATCCCTTTGCCATTGTCCTCTATGCTAATCGCTATCGCCGCCCCGTCATCCTCAATGCGGGAGGCCAAAGTGATTGCCGTCACCTTTTTGCCAGAGCGTACGCCGTGCACAATCACATTTTCCACCAGCGGCTGCAGGAGGAGCTTTAACAGCGAGCTAGACCTTGTCGCCGGCTCCAGCTCTATGCTGTAGGTAATCCGGTCCTTCAGCCGAATCCGGTACAGCTCCAGAAACCGGCGGCAGTTCTCGCATTCCTCCTCCAGCGTCACCATCGTTTCCTGCTTGATCGTGTACCGCAGGAGCGACCCTAGCAGATACGTCATGTCCCCGACATTTTCGGCGCCCTCCGCAATCGCCTTCATACGAATCGCCTCCAGCGCATTGTAGAGGAAATGAGGATTGATCTGAGCCTGAAATGCCACCAGCTCGGCATGCTTCTGCTTGATTTCGGAGACGTACACCTGCTTGATATAGCTGTCCAGCTCCTGGCACATGAGATTAAAGCTGTTCGAAATTTCATCCAGCTCGTCGTTTTTGCGAATCGGGATTCGTACGCTCAAGTCGCCTTTGCGCGCATGGCGCATGGCGCGGATAATGGAATGCGTCCGCGCGGAATAGCGATAGACCGTAAAATAAGCAAACAACACCGTTACAACGATACATATGGCCGTTATGGAAATAACCCGGCTTTTGAAGCCCCGATTGCTCTGATCCATTTCTTTTTCCTGAAGGAGTGCCGCCACATACAGTCCCGATTTGTCTGTTTTTTCAATAGTTGTATACGTTTTCAAGCTGTTGTTATTGGTGCCCTGATTTCTAAGCAGCTCCCCCATCTGAGGATAAATCCTGCCCATATTCTCCCCCGTGGAATCATACAGGATGGTGCCGTCCTGGAAAAGAACAAGCTGGCTGCCCTTATGATCGCCGACCTTGGAGCGCAGCACGCTCCGCAGGGAGTCTGCCTTATACGTGATCAGAAGCGCGCCGACATTGCGCAACGTGGCGGGATCGTTGATTTCCAGCGCAAACGTGTAGTTTCCTTCTCCCGTTATGCCCAGCAGCTTGTCCAGCTCGGGACTGCGGGAGCTCGCCCTCTTCTGCGAGCGCATCTCGTTGATCAGCTCCCCAATACCGGCCTGGCTGTCAGGCAGCGCGGTAAAATGGGTCAGCGAGGTTTGGTACACATATAGAAAGGACTGGCTGGAGCTGTACAACGCTATATTGGATATATCGGCATCCCGGTCCAATTGATTTTCAAAAAAGGTGATCATATCGCGATCGTTCGAGGTGCTGCCCGAAAAATAGGATTCCAGCCGGTGCCGCACATAATCCGGAAGGTCGTTGTTCAGGAAAAACAACACATCCTCCTGCAGCGCCTTGTCCCGGTAAACCTGAAGCATCACATCCTGGGACATGTCCATCTTCTGGTCCAAATAGCCCGATATCGTATCGACGGTTAACACTTGGGCGGCTAATTCCTTTTGCAGCAGAGAATCCGTGTAATATTGATAGATCAAAACGGCAAGTGTGAGAAAAGCCACAACCGCCACCGATGAATAAATAAAGACGATTCTACCGAAAATCTTCTTGTGAAAGGTAAAAAAAGGACGTTCCTTCAAGAGAGTCATGATGATTGGTCTCCTATAGCCGGCCGCTTGGCGCAGCCTTTGCTTTTGTCGCCTGCTTTATTGCCTGTCTTTCCTACCTTCATGCTACCATGACGAGGGTCCCGAGAAAAGAACAGCCTTTTCCACAACTTTAATTTATACTGCAAACCTTAGTTTTATCAACTTTAACCCGGTATCCTGTTTCAGGTAAGGTTATATATAGACGCAGCGAATCTGAAACGCAATGATCGGCCGCAACCACGAACAACAGAACTGGAGGGGTACCAATGAAAGCGCTGTACCAATTTGCAAAAAATGTAAGCCGCAATAAAGCATTTTTGCTGATGGTGCTGCCGGGAGCCTTGTGGCTTCTTATTTTTGCCTACTTGCCTATGCCGGGTGCGATTATCGCATTCAAGGAATACCGGTTTGGCAAAGGCGGATTTCTGGCCAGCATACTTGAGTCCAAATGGGTGGGCTTCAAAAACTTTGAATTCCTGTTTACCGCACAGGACGCTTTTATTATCACGCGCAACACCGTGCTTTATAATCTTGTTTTTATCGTGCTTGGCTTAATCTGCTCGGTCTCCATGGCTATTATCCTGCACGAGCTGACTAACAAAAAACTATCCAAGCTGTACCAGACCGGCATGTTTATGCCTTACTTCCTTTCCTGGGTTATCGTTGGCTTCTTCGCCTACAGCTTCCTCAGCATCGACAAAGGCGTATTGAACCAGGTTGTCCAATATTTCGGCATGGAGCCGATCTCCTGGTATAGCGAGCCGAAGTATTGGCCGTATATTCTCGTCTTCCTCAATTTGTGGAAAGGCATCGGATACTCCAGCGTTATCTATCTGGCGTCCATCGCCGGTATCGACAGATCCTATTATGAAGCCGCTATGATCGACGGCGCCAACAAGTGGCAGCAGGTTACCCGCATTACCTTGCCTCTGCTCCAGCCTATGATGATCATTTTGACCATTCTGGCGATTGGCGGCATTTTCCGTGCGGACTTCGGATTGTTCTATCAAATTCCGCGTGAATCGGGCATTCTGTTCCCGGTTACCAACGTTATCGATACCTACGTATACCGTGCGCTCAAGGTTGTCGGCGACTTCGGCATCAGTACAGCGACCGGCTTGTATCAATCTGTAGTGGGCCTCATACTGGTTCTTACGGCTAACGGCATCGTCAAAAAAATCAACAGAGATCAGGCACTGTTCTAGGAGGAGATGGAAGATGAAGCTAGCCAAAACACGCCGTCTCAATAATGGCCAAGAGTTGTCCAGGCCATGGAATTTCATTCTTAACTTAGTCGCCGGCGGATTCGCATTTCTATGTGTTTTCCCGTTTATATTCGTTGTTATTCTATCTCTGACCGATGAGCAGTCGCTGCTCCTTAACGGTTATCGCATATGGCCTGAGAAGTGGAGCCTGTACGCCTATGAATATATTCTTCAAACCGGCGATCAACTGCTTCGCTCTTACGGCGTCACAATTCTGATCACGGTGGTAGGCGTTTTGATTACGGTCTCCATGACCACGCTGTACGCCTATGCGCTCTCGCGGCGCAATTTCAAATACCGCGGTTTCTTTTCCTTCATTATCTTTTTCACGATGTTGTTCAGCGGCGGTCTTGTGCCATCCTACATCGTCGTCACGCAAATGCTGGGCTTGAAGGATTCTGTATGGGCGCTTATTCTGCCTATGGCGATGAACGCCTTCTACGTTCTGGTTCTGCGGACCTTCTTTTCAACCAGCGTACCGGACCCTATCATTGAGTCGGGCAAAATTGATGGCGCAGGCGAGTTCCGATCGTTATTTTCGCTCGTGCTGCCGATTTCCCTTCCGGGTCTGGCTACCATCGCGCTGTTCAGCACGCTTGGTTACTGGAATGACTGGTTCAATGCTTTGCTGTACATTGATTCCAATCAATGGGTGCCGCTTCAGCCGATGCTGATGCGCATCGAAAACAACATGCAATTCCTGATTCAGAACTCCGCTTTGCTTAACAGCGGTCAAGGCAAGGATTTGCTCAGCTCGCTGCCTCAGGACACCTCCCGTATGGCGATGGTTGTTCTGGCAACTGGCCCGATTGTTCTGGCTTATCCGTTCTTCCAGCGTTATTTTGTACAAGGCCTGACCATTGGCGCTATCAAGGAATAGTAATTGACCGATTATAGGAATGAAGGAGCCTCGCGCTCCTTCGGACTTGTAATATACATTATCTGCTAGGGGGATATGACACATGGTAAGGAAAAAAGGCTTAAGCTTGCTTGCGCTGGTTCTCGTCCTGTCTTTAGTATTGGCGGCCTGCGGCGGCAAGAATAATGAAAGCGGTAGCGAAGGCAGCAACTCCGGCACTAACGGCGGCAGCGAAGCTCCGGTAGAACTGGTATGGTATACGATTGGTACGCCTCCAAGAGACCTGCAAAAGGTTAACGATGAAATCAACAAAATTACGGCTGAAAAAATCAACGCTACCGTAAAAATCAAAATGCTGGATTGGGGCGAATATTCCCAAAAGATGCAAATCGCTATCGCTTCCGGCGAAAATTTTGATATCGCTTTTACAAGCTCCTGGGCTAACGATTACTTCGGCAATGCCAAGAAAAATGCATTCCTGGCCATCGACGATCTGTTGAAATCCCATGGACAAGGCATTGTAGCCGCTCTTCACCCTGACTTCCTTGAAGGAACAAAAGTGAACGGCCACAACTACGGCATCCCTGCCAACAAAGAGCTTCCGCAACAACGCGTATTCCGTTTCAACAAAACCTTTGTTGACAAATACAACCTGGACATTTCGGGTGTAAAAACGCTGCAAGACCTTGAACCTATTTTGAAAACGTTTAAAGAAAACGAACCAACTATCGCTCCAATCCCGGCAAAAATCGCTGAGTTCTTCCACGTCGATATGCCTATCAACGATATTCCAATTATCGGCATGCCGCTGGATACAACTGATTACAAGCTGATCAACGTATGGGAAACTGACGAAGCAAAAGCTTACCTGGAAACCATGCACCGTTACTACCAAGCAGGTTACCTGCCTAAGGACGTAGCTACGCAAAAAGACGCTGGCGACTACTTCAAAACCGGCCAATGGCTGGTTGACGTTGCCGATTCCCAGCCTCTTGCAGACAACCTGTGGAGCGCTGACGCTGGTTATGAAGTTGTGAGTGTGCCTATGCAGGATCCAATCTCGTTCAACTGGTCTGTTGCTGGTTCCATGCAAGCGATCTCCATCAACTCCGAGCATCCTGAAAAGGCGATGGAATTCCTGAACCTGCTGTACACTGACGCTGATCTGATGAACCTGCTTGACTTCGGTATTCAAGATGTTCACTACACCAAAACTGGCGACAACACAAAAGACATCATTCCTGACAGCGGCTACGGCTTCCCTGCTTTCACAGCGGGCAACCTGATGCTGACTTACCTGAACAGCAACGATGCGCCTGACAAATGGGAGCAATTCCAGAAGTTCAACAATTCCGCAACAGCAGCTCCTCTGCTTGGCTTCCAAGTAGACACAAGCAAAATCACAAGCGAGCTGGCAAGCTTGAAAAATACGAAGGACGCCGTTTATGACGCGTTGTTCTCCGGTACGGTAGATCCTGCCGTTCAATTGCCTAAAGCTATCGAGAAGTTCAAAGAAAACGGCCTGGACAAAGTTATGGCTGAAATCCAGTCCCAAATCGACGCTTGGGTAGCAAGCAAGTAATTAAACCTTAACTGTACTGTACCTTGTTGAAAAGATAGAAGCCTCTGGCTCCGCAGTTCATGCGGCCCGGAGGCTTCTTTTTGTCCAGGGAAAATATCTTAATGGACAGGATTGCTCATTTAATGCTTCTAGTAAAAAGAGCGGCTATTGTGTATAGTAAGAAGAAATAAGCGGTATGCGTGACTGGCGGAACGTGGGTAACCACGAGGAAGCGCATATGGAAAACGCCGTACGCCTGGGCAAAGTATTTGATCTTTTTCAGGAGAGATGGTAATGGAGGTACATCCGCTTCAAGTTCATGATCAATCGCGTGTTCTAGAAATCATGGAGGAGCATTCTTTTCAGTTCCCGCCGTTCATTCGCGCACTGTATCCCACCCGCTGGCAGTCATACCTTGATGAAAAGAATGAAAGCCAATGCGGCTTTTATGTCATGGTTGATGATAGTGAAGGCGTGGTAGGGCATGCTGGATATGTGCTGCAAGAAGACGCAAACCAATACGAGATTGTTGGCGTAGCCACAAAAATGAGCAGGCTGCGGAATGGGGTAAGCAGCAGACTGATCGCCACCATATGTAAAAAAATCGAACAGCTCGGACATAACACTGTCGTTCTGTATACACTGCAGCATGAACTGAATCAAGCAGCAGTCGCCTTTTATGAGCGGCTGGGTTTCATAAAGCTTAATCTTGAAATGAACTATTACTCAACTGGCTATCATCGGCTTACTTTAATGAAACATCTGCACCAAGAAGCGTTCTAAAGTGATATCCCGTTCCATATGCTTGCAAAAAAGACCTCAATTTCCCGCTATATGGCAGGGAATCGAGGTCCTTTCGTCTTGCAACACCGAAATTGCGCCGCTCGGCTACCCCAGCGGCTATTCCTTCATTTGCGGCTTACATTTGTGGCTTACATCGCATTGGCGATAGCTGACAGCGCGTTGGCGCGCGCCTTCTCCTTCGAGCTTGCGTATTCCGAGCTCCAATCCGGCAGCGAGTCTTCCGGAATGCCTTCCTTTTTGTACTGCTGCTTCGCCTTGGCAATTAGAGCGCTAAAGTCGCTGTCGCATTTGGCTTCAGCCGCAACTACATCATCCATAAAAGAACCCTGAATTTTGTCCAGTCCGCCTTCGGGGTCCGCCTTCAGCTCAGCCGCGATCTTGTTGACCAGGCTGCTGCTTGTTGCGGAGCAGGACGTTCTGAGCTTCTCCATCTCCTTGGTGATGGCGGCATCAATGCCTTGCTTGATCTCATCCTTCTCATCCGGCGGCGTTGTAGCAGCCGGACTCTGCGAGGAGGAGCCCCCGCTTGCCGGAGTTCCCGGCTCTTTCGAGGGTTTTATTGCCGGGCTGGTTCCGCTGCCGCTATCCGAGCCGCTTGGCGTCGCTGCGGTTGCTCCCGGCGACACCGCTCCTCCGTCAGTAGCTGTGCCATTGGAGGCGGAATGGCCTTGACCCGGAGTAGCCGCAGGGCCTTGTCCGTTCTTCACTTCTGTGGAGCTTTCGCCATTCGCTGCGCCATTGGGATTGTCGGGATCGATGGAGCCGTCAGCTTCTGAGCCTTCCGGCCCGTTAACTTCTCCACCAGATTCGCCGGACGTATTTCCGGGCTGTCCGGTTTCCTCCGTCTGCCCTCCATCACCTGCCTCTGCTTCCTTGCCATCTTCACCCGAAGCATCCGCTATTTGTTCCTTCAGCCTTTGAGCCTCGTCCATCTTCGAGCTGAGGCTGCTTACTCCGTACACAATCAGAGCTATCAGGAGCAGGGCTCCCGCTCCCACTACCAGCATTTTTTTATGTTTAGTCATTTCGTCTCCTTCGCCTGTAAACCCTCCAGCCAGTGAAGAACGGCGATTCTCCCTCATTTGGTTTTTAATGCCTTATCTCTTAAACGCCTTTTCTCTACCAATTGTTTCAGTCAACATTTGATTTTTGCCCCTGCAAGCCTCCGGCTTTGCGCCGCTTCCTCCAGCCCGCCCTCATCCTGCTAACCGCCCAGCATATGACGATGGCCGTTGCAGCCCCTGCCCCATCAATGATGACATCCCTGACCTGGGCCCCTCTGCCCGGGACAAAATATTGATGAATCTCGTCCGATATAGCAACCAGCACGCAGATAGTCAGAGACATGCCCACTCGCCGCCAGCCTCTCAGAGGACTTAGACGGAGCGCATTAAACACCAGGATGCCCAGCAAGCCGTAGATGAAAAAGTGGGCATTTTTGCGGAATAAATGATGTACTCGTTCAAAATGCATCCCCGCATCGGGATACCACCCCGAAACATGGGCGACAAGCCACCTTGTCAGGCTGCGGCTCCAGGCTCCTGATTCCGTCGCCGGCTGGGAGGACAAATAAAAAATTAATCCAAATGCCAAAGCAACCAATGCCCAATAAATCCATTTTTTCATGTCCTTAACTCTTGCTCAGGCAGCGTTGCTTATACTTTTTCCCGCTCCCGCATGGACAGGGATCGTTTCTGCCAGCCTTTTCTTCGCGTTTGAAGGGGATGACATTGTTAGGCACACTTTTACTCAAGGCTACCGGACCAATTCTTTGGCCTGTGCCCGATAATATAGATGGATGAAGCAACGTGCCGGGAGCAGACTGCCCGAATTTCTCCGATAGCTCCTTTGGCGTAAAACCGTTATTTTGCCATATTCGCGTGTTATTGGCCAACTCGGCAACTAGATGAATGAACTCATTCATCTCATCCTCACTTTTGAAAGTCAAGTTCCGGCGTTCAAATTCATCCAAAACAATGTCAAAGGAAAAAGCAAATTGACAAATCCCTTGAATATACTCACATAAAATATCCGCCTTGTACTCATCGCCACCATAAAAGGTTTGTGCCAAATAGGTTGACAAAGCTGTGTATTCATCGCTTATATCATAATAATGGCTGTCTTTATACTTCAGCAGGCTTTCCTTGTCGGGGAGGTACCAGGGCTTGTCCTGCCGCATCTCCAGCTCATGCTCATATTCGTCTTCGTTCAGAATCGTATCTTCTACAAAATAATCTCCATGCACCTGCACAAAATGCTGGGCCAGCATCTTTTTCGAGGACCTTGCTATTTCTGTAACATCATCCAGATTACATTGGATTTCATTTTGCCGATTGTACGCATTTAGAACACGTTTCTTATGTACAAGTCCATACAAGTGCGTCAAAGCTATGATATAGTCTGTTAACAGCGACATAATGCACCTTCTTTACTTGATAATCTTACAAATGGGGAGTCTACCCTCGTACTAATTCTACCCTTTCTTTCAACCACCTGTAAAATGCATAAACTAGTTGAACGCAAAAAGAACCAGTCATCAGAGGACTGGTTCTTTTTTGTCCGGCTAAAGAATCGTATAGCGTGTTTCACGATATTCAGCTTCGCCCGAGCCAGTCAAGCCTGGCGTACCTCCCAGGCCATCAAAGACATCGACAGACCACATATGCTGGTCGACGCGAATAACGAGACTTTGTCCTGCTATCGTGGCTGACATCGTATGCCAGCTTGTCCAATCAAACGAAGCGGCTGCCAGAGAAGCTGTCATAACAACTTCCGTTAAGCCATTCCGGCATTGCGTAACCGTAATCGACTCCAACACGCGGCTTAGCACAATGTCAACCCAGTTATGCTCATCAAAATACGAAACAAGCAAACCAGATGCTCCTCCCCGCTTCACAAAAATGTCCGATTCAATCCGATAACCCCTGCCAGCCTCTGCAGCCTGGAATGCATCTAATTTCCACTGGCTGCTTTCGCCCTGCGTACTGCGGCAGTGAAACTGTCCTTCGTTTACTTTACATAAACCGTTGCCGCCCACTCGCTCCAGCAGCTCTGCAAACGGACCCGCATTTACAGCCGTCAGCCCCACATGACGAGTCACCTCGAAACCCGCGAAGGATGCCGACGTGTAGCGCGTATGCAAACCTACGCTACCATTAGCCAGCGGGAAGTCAGCTTGAATGACGGCAACATCGTCCAGCTTGATGACAAAGCTCCTGCCCGTTTTCTCCACACGCAGCAAATGAAACACCGAAAAATTAAACGTCTCCGGCAACATATGTTCAATCTCCTCATGCTGAATCCCCTTGCAAATCGCTTGGGCTCGCAGTACTCTTCTCCCCACATCGAACAAAACGGACACATAGTTATTTTCATCCGCATAAGCAGCATAAATGCCGTACAGGCCTCCCGTATGATCCTTTTGCCACTTCGCACTGACCTCCAGCACGTAATGACTATAGGCTTCACGGGTTACAGCGCCCGCTACGACTGAGCGGTTCCCTTGAAGCGCCTCCCTATTTGCTGTGGACCACTCTCCTGCTACAGATAGCCAGTCTGCACCTAAGCCTTTATCCGCGCCTTCAAACAGGTCACGCAACGCCGGCTTTGCTGGCGCTGGCTGCTCGCTGTACGTTGGCCCGGCGATATATAGCTGATCCCCGCTCCAGAGCAGAAGATCGGCTCGCATCGTGCGCTGCTCCCTGCCCATATCCAGCAGATCATCAGCATTTCGCCCATGATAAAACACCCAGCTGTCTACATTGTTCGGGCCACGTATAACCGAGTTATGTCCAACCCCCTCTGCCCCTTCATTTTTACGAAGCAGCGGCTTATACTCGTCATCAAACGGATACTTATTCCACTCCAAATCCAGCAGCGATTCTCCATTGCCTCCATCCGCTATACAATAGCCCAGAAAATAATTGGGCCGGACATAGGCGTTTCCGCTGTACATCATGTAATGCTTCAAGCCCCGTTTCAAATAGAAGGCTCCTTCGATTGTATGCCAGTCCCGGCCGTCGCCAAAGCGGTTTTCTTCATAAATCTCCTCATCAATCGTAGGCACAACAACGATTCTGGGATCACCCGCCGGCGTCACCATATCAACCAGTTTATCCACTAATATGACCGTGCCTGCACGATCTCGATCTACGCCGGAATATTCATTGTTGGAATAAAACAGATAATATTCGCCATGCTCATCCTTTACTACATGGGCATCAAGCGAAAAGGTATCATAAAACGTCCTCACATAGCTAAACGGCCCCTCTGGCGTAGAAGAAACAGCAACCATAAGACGTTCCTCATGCACATCATCCGTATCCTCGGGCATAGAGGATACATACAAATAAAATTGACCGTTCTCATAGACCGCGGCCGGCGCCCAATAGTTTTTGCGTCCTGGCAACTGAAAGCCAAAGCCAAGATGCTCCCAGCTCAGCAAATCCGACGAGCGCAGCACGACTACCCCCGCTTCTCCCGTCGCATAAGTGTAGTAGCAGCCATTATATTTCAGCACGTACGGATCGGGATGCACCAGTGTTAACGGCTCGCTCTGCCCTGCTCCTGCTTTAATAGGGAGCGGATTGCGGTATGAATCGGATTGATGCAGCGGCCATCCGTCTGCTTGTGTTCTTTTTTCCATAACAGGTTGCCTCCTTTGGCAGATTCATTAACTCTTGACTGCTCCGGCCGTCAGCCCGGACTTCAGGGCATTCTGACCAAACATGTAGACGATAATGGATGGAATAGTCATCAGAATAAGCGCCGCATAGAGCTGTGCGACCATTTCTGGCGTCTGGCTGGTTGTCCCGGTAAAAAACTGTGTAGCCAGCGTGACCGTATACATCTTCTCATCACGAATGAGCAAAAGCGGAATAATGTAATCGTTCCAGGAGTAAATAAAGGTCAACACCGCAATATTGATAATGGCTGGAACACCCAGTGGAATCATAATCGTTCTATACATGCGAAACGACGAAGCGCCGTCAATCATGCCGGCTTCCAATATAGCGTTTGGAATGGAATCAAAATAGTTCCTTAGAATAAGCAGCATAAATGGCGCATTAAAGGCTATCAGCGGCAGGATAACGCCCGGGTAGCTGTTCGTGATGCCCAGCGTCTTCGCTGTGAAGAATAGCGGCGACATAACTGCGGTAGCCGGTATCGCCAAGCAAGCAACAAGCGAGTAGAACAGGACATTTTTGAGCTTAAACTGCATTTTGGAGAACGCATATGCAGCCAGGGTGGCGAGTAAACCAACAATAAGTGTTGTGCATACAGCGATGAAGAAGCTATTGAATACAACAAGGAAATAGTTAACCTTGGGATGCCGGATGACAGCCAGATAATTGCCGAAGCCATTGATCTCAAGCGATTTAATGACCGATTGAACGAGCGGGTACAGCCAAATGAGCGCAAATACGGCCAATACGGCTTGAATGACCCACTTATCTATTTTTCGCAAATTAATAAACAAAAGACTCACCTCTTCCTGTTATAGATCACGCTGCTGACGGTTCGTAAACTGGATCTGCAGTACGGCAAGCACAAGCGCGATAATGAGAATGGTAACACCCGCCGCCGCAGACATGCCTCCGTTAAACTCCCCAATCGCCTTCTTGTAGACATAAGTAGTCAGAAACTCTGTCGAACGCCCAGGGCCGCCGCCAGTTAGAAGAGACACGATATCGAACGTTTTGAGCGAGCCAACGATGCCGAGAATAACGAGCGTAGATGTTGTTCCCCCAACAAGCGGAACCGTAATTTTGAACAACGTGCGCCAAAAGCCGGAGCCGTCGATTTTGGCAGATTCATAGATTTCATCGGGAATGGCTAGCAGCGCTGAATAATAAAGGGTCATGCTAAAGCCCATCCACTCAAAAATATTGACAATAATAATCGACATGAGCGCGTACTTGGGATCGCCCAGCCAGGATACAGCCAGAAAGTCCAGGCCGATCGCGCGAAGTCCCTCGTTCAGGCTGCCGAAATTCGTATCCATAATAATCCGAAAAATGGCTGCGATAATAATCGGGGCCATAATCGTAGGTATGAAATAAATGGAGCGGAAAATGGAATTGCCCTTCAGCTTGGCGCGCAGCAGCACCGCCAGCAACAGACCAAGCGCAGCTTGTACACCAACCGTAAATACGAAGAAAATTAGATTGTTGCGTAATGCAATATGGTAAGACTTATCGTCAAACAACTTGATATAGTTATCCAAGCCGATAAATTTCATGTCCGTGTCAATGCCGTTCCATGAATGAAAGCTGGTGTATACGGTAAATCCAATGCAGTAGTACAAAAACAAACCCGACAATACAAGTATCGGCAGTACATAAAGATACGCTCTCCAGCCGGAAAGCACTGAACGATTGCCAGTCATGATGCATCACTCCTCCATTTACCAATTCACTATCCACAATAAGTTCAACTAAACAATTTGGCAGGGGGCCAGGCCGCCGTGAGGAAGGTTCTCCCGATCGCAATTGTTTCCAGAATTCTTGATTATATATGCATAATGTTGAAATCCGGAAACACAAGCGAACGCTCCGCTTCCCCAGAACCATCTTCACTTTGGCCTTTTACTGCCGGTTTTTCAGTTGAACCTATATAGCCTGACTCTCTCTAGTAACAACAAAGAGCATGAATACCAACGCGCATATTCATGCTCTTTGTTTGATTTTGATGACTTATTTACGGTCGATGCCGTCTGATACTTTTTGTATGTCTTTAAGTGCCGTTTCAATGTCTTTGCCAGCCGCTACATCCTGCATCGCTATGCCGATTGCATTAGTCAGCTCTGGATAGTCCAGCAGACGTTTGCCGATGGCGTTCGCAATGGCGTCGTTTACCACCTTGATGCCCTCGCGCTCGGCATCGAATTTAAACTGGTCAAGCGTTTGAATTTCGACGCCAACCTTGGCAGGCGAGCCTTGAATGAAGTCCGCCATAATTTGCTGGCCTTCTCCTTGAGTCATGAACTCAAGCAGCTTCCACGCAGCTTCCTTGTGCTTTGAATTTTTGTTGATCGAAAGCGCCGTGTCTACGCTTGCTACCGCTCTGGATGCATTTGGCCCGATTTGCGGAAGCAGGAATATTCCGGTTTCATCATTTTCGATGGCTGTGCCTTCCTTCTCCCCGCCCGGCAGGCTGTAGCCTGCATGCCAGGAGCCAGTCAGGAACATCGCCGCTTTGCCGGAATAGAAGTATTGGTCACGGGCATCCGGGTAAGTGGACAATCCAAGCGCGCCGTCTTGCATTACTTTGTCGGTGAACAGCTTGCTCCAAGCCGTCATCGTATCCACAAAGGCTTGATCGGTCCAAGCCAGCTTGCCTTGCTCTGCCTCATACACCTTGCCAGGAGCAAATTGATTGCTTAACGATACAAACATATCGACATCATGCCAGATATCCTTTGCCCCAAAAGCTACGGGTACGATGCCATCGCCCTTTTCACGAATGACAGTATTTACGTTTAACCACTCTTCATAAGTAGTTGGCAATTTTGTAATGCCAACCTTGTCAAAAATCGTTTTGTTGTAAAGCACAAATTCTTGGCCTGTCAGGTTCAGCGGCAAAGCCACCATTGTGCCGTCTGTTGCCTTAACTTGATCAATCGACGCTTTTACAAATTTGTCCTGCCAGCCTGCTCCCCAATTCTTATCCGCAAGCGCCTCAATCGGCTCCAGCGTATTCGCATATTGGTTCAGCATCCCGCCAACCTGCATGCCCAGCAAGTCGGGCCCTTCATTGGCAGCCATCGCAACCTGAAGCTTCTTTTGGTAATCGGTTTGCTCGCCGCGCCAGTAATCAACCTTGATATTCGGGTTAGCCTTCTCAAAAGCAGCTATCGCTTTCTCTGCCTGCACATCTGTCGGAACCCATGACCAGAAGGTTACCGTTTCTTGCCCGCCAGATCCCGTACCACCGTTAGTTCCTGTGTCGGGCGACTCGTTTTTATTGCCACAAGCTGCAGTAGTCATCAGCAAGCATGCCGATAATGAAAGCGCCATTGCAAATTTCATTGGGCTCTTTTTCATCTTTTTTTATCCCCCTTAGATGTGTGCTTCTCTTCTTGCCTCTTAATCATAAAAAAGAAGAGCCCGCTGGCGGACTCCATTATTTTTACTTTTACTCTATCTTTTTTACTTTTTGGGCCTAGACTAACTCTTCTGCTGCTTTTCGTACTCCAGCGGTGTTGCTCCGGTTATTTTTTTGAATACGGTAAAAAAGTAATTATAGTGATTAAAGCCCGCCTGCTTCACCACTTCCTTCAAATCGGTCTCTCCTGAGCGGATCAGCAGCTTCGCATGCTCCACGCGCAAATGATTGACATAATCGGTAAAGCCCTGTCCGCACTCCTCCTTAAACATACGGCTTAAATAGGAAGCATTCACGCCAATAACCTCTGCCGCATCCTGCAAGGTAATCGGTTCGGTGAAATGCTTGCGAATCCACTCCAGCGTCCGTCCAATGTTATCGGAATAAAGCGTATGATGAGTGGAAGGACGCAGCGCTTGTATCAGCTTGCGATAAACCCCAACAATCCATTCCCTCATCTCCAGCAGCGTATCGAATTTGCCGATAATCTGATATGGATTTTGATCCATCCCGAATAATTCTCCATCGGCAATACCTGCCTCCTTGGACTTGCGGTTAACAAGATGAATAAGCTCAACCGCAACCATTTGCGCCGTTTTATGCGGCGCCCTCGCCTGTGCCATCCCAATAAACAGCTCTTCAATTTGCCCGATAAGCTCGACCTCATTAAGCGTTGCAAGATGCGACAACAGCAGCCTCTCCAGCTTGACGTCTACAGAGAAGCTGACAGAGGAAGGCTCTTTTCGTTGAATGCCCGGCCAAATAACAACATCTCCACCTTCATAAAATCGCTCCTGAAGCGCCTTATCCGCTTCCAGGAGGCGGCTCGGCAGCTGGTCCGCCTTGCCCATCTCGCTTACACTACAACTTATCGTTAAATTCAACTGACGTTTAATACTCGTTCTGATTCGAGACAGCGCCTCCGATATTATGGTGTGCCAGATAAATCGGCTATTCGTCTCAAAAGAAAACAGAAACACAAATGTCCCATTTTCCAGAGGCGTCATAAAGGCGCTCTCCGTATCCGACAGGATATTATCGACAATATCCATAAAGGAGCCTTTCATAAAAGTAAGCTCTTTGACGTCAAAGCGGTCTGACAACAGGCTGCGGCTATCCCATTCCGCCACAACAGCCGTCAGCATCCGAGGGTTCAGCCGGATATCGAGCTTGTCCGCTTTCAGCAGCATTGCCTCCTCGGACTCGTAGCTATTCTCTACAAGCTCCCTTATGAAATCCCTGAGCAGCGTTGTATGGCTTTGCTGCATCTGTTTCTGCATATGCATTGTCTGCTCCTGCGCCTCCTGCTCCTTGGCAAGCGACTCCCTAGCGGCCGTCAGAGCTGTCTGCAGCACCCCAACATCAAGCTCATGCTTTAGAATATAGTCCACGGCGCCCTTACGCATACTATTTTTTACAAAATGAATGTCACTAAAGCTGCTGACTGCGATTACCTGCGTTTGAGGAAAATGCTCCTCCAAATAATCAATAAGCGCCAGCCCGTCCATACCGGGCATACTCATATCCGTAATGACGATTTCGGGTCTGAACTTGTGAAGAAGCCTGATTGCCGCTTGCCCTCCGTTCGCTTCGCCGCATAGAAAAAAGCCGTGTGCTTCCCAGGCGAGCATATTTTTAAGCTTGCTGAGCATAGGCAAATCATCGTCGACAAGCAGCACGTTAAGCATCACCATCTCCTCCCTCCCCTTCAATCGGAATGCGCAGCGTTACGGTCGTGAACAAGCCGGGCACGCTTTCGATCTGAAGGCCATACCCCGCTCCATAATGCAGCTTGATCCTCTCCTGCACATTGCTTAGCCCGATTCCGCTGAACCTCGACTGGCTTTTCTCAGCCTCATGATCAAATATCGTGTTAAGCCGCTCAGGCTCCATTCCGACGCCATCATCTGAAACCTGAAATACGATATGCCCGCCATCGGCATAGCCTTTAATAACAAGCTGGCCCCTTCCCTTTAACGGCTCCAGTCCATGAATCAATGCGTTCTCCAGAATAGGCTGCAGCAAAAATTTCAACATACGGGCATCCAAAATGGCTTCCTCAATATCGAATACCGCGTTGAATTTATCGTAGTAACGAAACTGTTGGATGTTGAGATAATGCTCCAGATATTGCTGCTCCTCCCGCACCGTAATAAATTCCCCGCCCTTTCCCATGCTGCTATGGAGAAGCGTGACCAGCGAGGTCACAAGCTGCTTGATGTTATCGGCCTTTTGTACATCCGCAAGCCATTTGATCTGGTTTAACGTATTGAACAAAAAATGGGGATTAATCTGGGCTTGCAGCGCCTTGAATTCCAATACCCGCTTCTGCTCTTCCGTTCCCTTGATATCATCAAGAAGAACGCGCAAATTGGTTACCATTGCATTAAAGCCTCGGCTCAGCTCCTCCACCTCGTCACCGGAGGTTATGGCGATTGGATCAGACAAATTGCCTGCGCTTACCTTTTTCATAGCGTGTCGCAAGCGTCCAATATTTCGGGTAATGTGGTTTGAAATAATCGTAGCCACAATCAATGCCGCAATTAGCGTAAATACTGGAATAAGCATCATATTATTAGCGACTTTTCGGCTTTCGGCCAGCAGCTCACTTTTGGGAATAAGGCCAACTGTTGTCCAATTCAAATAATCCGATGTATGGTAGACAACAAGATGCTCTTCGCCGTTAATGCTCATACTGAGCTTTCCCGAGTTCCCGGTGAGCTGAGGAAGTACGTTTGCATAGTCTGTTTCGGCAATCGACTTATTAATATTATCCACGCGGGGAGAATAAACAAAGCTGCCTTTATCGTCCAAAAGAAAAAGCTGGCTTTTATTAGGCAGCGGCGTATTCAATATCCGTTCAACGACCTCGTAGTTAAAATCAATAGTTACGTAACCAACGGCCTCATGCCCGTTCATGATGGCACGCGAGATGGAAACGACGTTTTGATTCAAATAAGCAGACACCTTATTCAGCTTCGTATTGGCATGGGTCGTAATAAATATTTTGTTGCCCCGCTGCTCCAGCATCTGTTCAAACCAGCTTGATTGCATAAATTCATCGGCTGGAACCGTTGCGCCCTGTGAATAGCTGCGCCCGTCCATGCTAGCCACCAGAATGCTGGAGATATAATATTTGTAGCCGTATAGGCTGGAGATGAAATTATCAAGCTTGCGGTCTTTTTCGAGCCGCTCGATTAATGTTTCTGTGGCATCGGGCAAAAGAACATCAATAACATTAGGTCTGTTAAGCGAAATAATCGTGCTTATATAGTCAATATCCTTCAAGGTGAGCTCGAGGCTTTTGTTCGCATCCAGAATGGTCCGCGACATAAAGCTCTCCGCCGATTCCCGCTGGCTGCTATAATATTTGTTGTACCAAAGCACGCTCACAATTGACAAGGAAACAATGATAACAACGGAGAAGCTTGCAAATAGCTTGGTACGTATGCCGATTCTCATCCTGGTACTCCTATTCCATCCTGCTGGCGTTTGCCATTTATCATACTCTTGAAACGCGGGCAGGACAAGCATCACCGCTGAACTGCCATGGTCCGTCTGTATAATGGCATCATATTCGTTCCAGATGTATATACTAAGTGTATACAATATAGCTGGGGGTATGATAGAATGAATCACCAACGTCAAAAGCAAGGAGGGTTTTCGATGTCAACTACCGTACAGAAATGGGGAAACAGCCTTGGTATTCGAATTCCAAGCCATATTGCTGAAAAAATTGAGATTTGCCAAGGAACTGAAGTTGACCTAATCGTAGGTGATGATTTTACACTCACCGTTATACCCAGAAGGAAAAAGCCAACTTTGGATGAATTACTTTCGCAATGCAAACCAGAAAGTCGCCACGACGAAATCGACTTTGGTCGAGAAGGGAAGGAATTATTTTAAATGAGTGTAGATCGAGGGGATCTAGTCTGGATCAATTTTAATCCTCAAGCCGGTCACGAACAAGCGGGACGAAGATCCGCTATTGTGTTGTCGCCAGCAGCATTCAATCAAACGACAGGTTTTGTTTCGGTTTGTCCTATCACGCATACAGTCAGAGGATGGGGATTTGAAGTATTGTTGCCGGGTGGATTAGTTTTTGACGGAGTCATTCTAACGGATCAGATTAAAAATCTGGATTGGCGAGCCCGGCGTATAGATATTGTCGGCAGAGCACCAGATGAAGTAGTCCATGAATGTCTTGATAAAATACACACGTTTTTGTAAGTCGGCACCTTTTTGCAGGTGCCGGCTTATTTTGTGATTTTGAAAGCCCGCAGTCTGCCAGAAAACCTTTTGTGGACAACGAGATTACTTCATATGAACACTTGATTTAAATTCCATATTGCTTATCGAAATAATTTTGATATTCGCCGCTTATAATACGCTCCCACCAGCTCTTGTTATTGAGGTACCATTCAACCGTTTGGCTGATTCCTGTTTCAAAGGTATACTTTGGGTTCCAACCCAGCTTTGTGAGCTTGGAGGGATCAATCGCATACCGTTTATCATGGCCCGGTCGATCCTTTACAAACTCAATCAAGTTTTCCGACTGATTCAATGCATTAATAATCGTCTTCACAACTTCAAGATTCGTTCGCTCATTATGCCCGCCAATATTATAAACCTCGCCGATTGCGCCTTCATGCATAACCAAATCAATCGCTGAACAATGATCCCAGACATGCAGCCAGTCCCGAATGTTTCCACCATCGCCGTAAACGGGAACATTCTGACCGTTAAGCACCCTCGATATCGTGAGTGGAATAAGCTTCTCTGGAAAATGATACGGGCCATAGTTATTGGAACAACGCGTAATATTAACCGGAAGCCCAAAGGTTTCATGATAGGCCCTCACCAATAGATCGGACGAAGCCTTGCTTGCGCTATAAGGACTATTAGGCTGTATAGGCGTTTCTTCAGTAAAAAAAGTATCGGGATCAAAATCCAACTCGCCATACACTTCATCCGTGGAAACATGCACAAACTTGTCAATGCCGTAAGCTTTGGCCGCATCAAGCAATACCTGCGTTCCCAGTACATTGGTTTTCACAAAAATCCCCGGATCTGTAATCGAACGATCAACATGACTCTCAGCTGCAAAATGAACTACATAATGAAATTGCTCCTGTTGAAATAAGTCCATGATCTTATCCCTATCCGCAATATCCGCCTTCACAAAACGATAATTCTCTTTTTCCTCAATGCCGGAATGTTTGGTAAGATCGCCGGCATACGTCAACATATCCAGATTGGTTATATCATATTGGGGATATTTATCCACCATATACTGAACAAAATTACCGCCTATGAATCCGGCGCCTCCAGTAACAAGCACTTTTTTTCTTGTCATTTCCGTTCCTCCGACTTTAACTGATCTAGGAATCGCTTTACTGCATCCTGCCATGGCGGCAATGGCTCAAGGCCATATTCAATTAACTTTTGCTTCGACATACGAGAGTTTTTGGGTCTGACTGCCCGAGTCGGATATTCATCAGTCGTGATGCCATTAACCTTCATATCTTTATCGGCAACTGCAAAAATTTCGCGAGCAAACTCCTCCCAGCTGCAAAAGCCGTCATTCGATGCATGGTAGATGCCATACTTGTCCGTGCGCACAAGGTCTAGCAACAACCGAGCAAGATCAGCTGTATAGGTGGGGGAGCCCCACTGATCGCCAACAACACTTAATTCCTCACGTGTTTCAGCCAATCGAAGCATCGTTTTTACAAAATTATTGCCGTTAATACCGAAAACCCACGAAATCCGCACAATAAAATAATCTGAAAGCAAATCCCTTACCACTTGCTCTCCTTCATATTTTGTTAACCCATAATAATTGATGGGTCTTGGAGGATCACTTTCCTTGAAGGCCTCTTGACCTCCTCCATCAAAAACATAGTCCGTGCTGATATACAGAAATTTGGCTTGTACCTGCTTCGCCGCTGCTGCCAAATAGCTGGTGCCATCCACATTTACCTTTCGGCAGTTCTCTTTGTCATCCTCGGCTTTATCTACGGCCGTATATGCCGCGCAATGAATAACCGCATCTGGTTTATGTTTATGTACAAAAGCGGACACTGCTGCTTCATCCGTTATATCCAGAATTGACGAGGTTGTTCCTATCATGTTTAAGCCCATTGAAGTTCCTCTTTGAACAACATCGAAACCAAGCTGTCCGCCAACACCCGTAACTAAAATATTCATCTTTTATTCTCCGTATATAAAGTTATACTCAGCATTGCCTAATAATGGCGCTATTTCATCCTTCTCCGAGAGGATCGGTTCTGTTCCTAACGGCCACTGGATACCTATCTTTGAATCATTCCAACGAATGCCTCGATCATGCTCTTTAGAATAGACTTCATCAACTTTATATTGAACTTCCGTATTTTCCGTCAATGTCATAAAACCATGCGCAAAACCTCTGGGAACCAGCAATTGCTTTTTGTTTTCTTCAGATAATTCAACACCGACCCATTGCCCAAACGTTGGACTGCCTGTTCGAATATCAACAGCTACATCATAAATAGCTCCCCTGGTGCAGCGAACCAATTTCGTTTGCGCTTTAGGATTTAATTGATAATGCAGACCTCTCAACGTCCCTTTTGCAGCAGAAAAAGAATGGTTGTCCTGAACAAAGGTTATGTTTATACCTTCGGATTCCAATCGGCTCTCGCTATACGTTTCCATAAACCATCCGCGATGATCGCCATGAACCGTTGGTTCAATAATGATGACCCCATCCAATGGAGTAGTTGTCAGCTTCATGCAAAAACGCCCTCCTGTTTGACCACTTCTCTATTTTGCTGAGCCAATCTTAACAAATATTGACCATATTCGTTTTTCTTCAAGGGTTCGGCCAGCTCAAGCAGCTGCTTTTTGCTAATATAGCCTTTACGATATGCAATCTCCTCTAAACAGGCTACCTTCAGGCTTTGTCTTTTCTCAATGGTTTCGATATAGGTTGAGGCCTCCAGCAAGGATTCATGCGTCCCCGTATCCAGCCAGGCAAAACCGCGGCCAAGAAGCTCAACGTGAAGCTCGTCCAATTCGAGATAAGCTTTGTTAACGTCTGTTATCTCCAGTTCACCACGTGCTGAAGGGGTTATTCGCTTGGCTATATCAACTACACGATTGTCATAGAAATACAAGCCTGTTACTGCGTACGTAGATTTTGGCATTTCGGGTTTTTCTTCTATAGAGATGGCTTTGCCGTTTTCATTGAACTCTACTACACCGAAGCGTTCCGGATCTTTGACATTATAACCAAAGATAGTTGCCCCTCTTTGACGCAAAGCCGCTTTTTTCAATAGCTCCGTAAAACCGTGCCCATAGAAAATATTATCGCCCAATATCAATGCAACACTATCATCACCAATAAAATCTTCGCCAATTAGAAAGGCCTGCGCCAATCCATCCGGCGACTCCTGAACAGCATAGCTAATAGTGATGCCAATGTCACTTCCATTGCCTAGCAGTTGTTCAAAGCGGGGTGTGTCTTGGGGAGTAGAAATAATTAAAATATCTTGAATACCAGCTAGCATAAGAACGGAAAGCGGGTAATAAATCATAGGTTTATCATAAATCGGAAGCAGTTGCTTGGATATCGTTTTGGTTAAAGGATACAGCCTTGTCCCGCTGCCTCCTGCAAGGATTATGCCTTTCATACAGTGCCCTCCTAGAAAGCGTACTTCTACTCCTATTTTAATGTAAGTCTTGGATGAATACTACAGTTACTCTTAGTAGAATCGAGTTTTATTGGTTAACTACTCAATGGTAAGATTGGTCTCTTACAGACAACCTTAAAAAAGAGCTGCCTTCGTTAAAAGCAGCCCCTTTTCATGAGAATAATGGATATATGATACCTTGGTTATGGTTACTTAATTCCGTAATAGTCCACATACCAGTCCGCAAAGCGCTGCAGGCCCTCGCTAATCGGCGTTTGCGGCTTAAAGCCCACCGCCTCATACAGTGCATCCGTGGATGCATAGGTGGCCGGGACATCGCCGGGTTTAATGGGCTCGAACTGCTTGGCAAAACAAATATCCCTGCCAAGAGCTTTGCTAAATGCCGTCTCCAGCGCCCCGATAAAAGCCATCAGCTTCTCCGGGCTGTTGTTGCCGATATTGTATACCTTGTGCGGAGCACCAGCTCCATCGACTCCCGCCGTACCTGTGCCTGCTGGAGGCTTCTCAATAAGCCGAATTATGCCGTCGACAATATCGTCGATGTAGGTGAAATCGCGATACAAATCATTTTCGAAGTCGCCATTGTTGTAAATGGCGATCGGCCGCCCCCCAAAATAACTGTCAGCAAAGCCGAAATAAGCCATATCCGGCCGCCCCATCGGGCCGTAAACCGTGAAAAACCGCAGCCCAGTCGCCGGTATGCGGTACAGATGGCTGTAGGTGTGCGCCATAAGCTCATTGCTCTTTTTGGTAGCTGCGTACAAGGAAACGGGATGGTCAACCGGATCGCTTTCCTCAAAAGGAACCTTGCGATTCGCCCCATACACCGAGCTGGACGAAGCATACAGCAGATGCTGCACCGGGAACTCGCGGCAGGCTTCCAAAATATGATGGAATCCGACAATGTTGCTTTGTATATAAGCGTCCGGGTTCTCCAGCGAATAACGGACCCCCGCCTGAGCAGCCAAATGAACAACCACCTCGGGACGGTATTGCCGGAACAAGCCGGTTACAGCTGTTTTGTCCGCAATATCTCCTTGTACAAAAACAAACCGTTCCTGCTGCTTCAGCATCTCCAGCCTTGCTTGCTTCAGTTTAGGGTCGTAATAATCATTCAGGTTATCGATCCCGATAACCGTTGCTCCATTCTCCAGCAGCCTTCGGGATACGAAGCTGCCGATAAAACCCGCCGCGCCGGTAACCAGATAAACGCCGTTTCCTTCAATGATTTTATCGCTCAATTATTTTGACCTCCCCTACCGCTAACCAAATATAATGTCTGGTCTACCGAAGGACCGCAGTCGTTGACGGCATATTTATCGAGCCATCCGGCTGCTCCGGTGTGCCAACTCCGATAAAGATCGCATCAGAATCTTTATATGCGGAAACATAGTCGGTGGTATAGTCAATTCTCCCTGTAATATAATTTTTTGCATCAGCTCTTCCAGCCCACCTAGGCGAAAGCCCGACCGTATCAGTTCCACTTTACTCTCGTCGATATCAACGCAGGTCACTTGGTATCCAATTTTTGCAAAACAAACACCGCGACAAGGCCGACATTCCGGCTACTGCAAGTTTGTGCATGAAGTTTTCACACTCATCTTCATAAAAAAGAGAGATATTTCGTTCGGCCTAAATGCTGCGCGTCAACAAAATATCTCTTCTTTGCAGAGTATGAGTGACTCTTCTAGAGCTTGTATGTTTTGTCGAAATTCACAATATTTTTAGTGTCTAGTATTAACTTATCTTTAATGAGATCATGAAAATCCTTTAAGTGATTATGTCCAACCATAATAACTAGAATTTCAATTTCATTTAAGAAATCTTCAAAGTTCATAAATTGATGATCGACAATTCTCTTTTTCACATGTGGATCAAAGACCTTAACCCCGAAAGCCAAGTGCTCATCCATTCTCTTAAGCAACTGTAGTGTTGGACTTTCCCTAGTATCATCTACATTTTCCTTATAAGCTAGGCCATACAAACCAACTTTTGAGATGTCTCTAATACCATGTTCTCTCATGATATCTCTGATTCTGCCCAATACATGCCTTGGCATAGAATCATTAATTTTTCGTGCCGTTAAAATAAGATTTGTTAGGTCAGGATAGTCACCAACCAAAAACCACGGATCAACCGAAATACAATGACCCCCCACTCCGGGTCCGGGCTGAAGAATATTAACACGCGGATGCTTATTAGCAATTCGAATTATCTCATAAACATCCATTTCATCTGTACGACAAATTTTTGCTAGTTCATTTGCGAATGCAATATTAATATCGCGATATGTATTTTCAACGACTTTTGACATTTCAGCAGACCTAATATCCGTAATTACAATTTCAGCCTTACAGAAGCTGGAGTAAAGTTCTTTGACTTTCTCTCCAATCTCTACACTATCGGCACCAATTGTTCTAGAATTATGTTCAAGTTCATAGATCATATTGCCGGGGATGATTCTTTCAGGTGCATGAACTAAATGAACATCCTCACCGATAGCTAAGCCCCGTTTCATTAACTCCGGACGAATATACTTATCAATAGTTCCAGGTGAGACTGTAGATTCAATGATAATAATTGCACCTGGCTCACAAACATCAAGAACACTATTAACTGCCGCAATAACATATGTCGGATCAAGCTTTTTACTCTCATTAATATAAGGCGTTGGTACAGCCAAAATATATAAAGAACACTTCTCATACTCCTCAGAAAATTTTATCTGACTAGAACATGCTTCTTTAAAAAGTTCTTCTAATCTATTCTCTTCAAATGAAAGTCTTCCTTGCTTCAATGTATCAACTAAATTTGAATCCTTATCTGTCCCTATAATTTCTATACCACTTCTTGCTAATATAAGCGCTGTTGGTAAACCAATGTACCCAAGCCCAACCACGTTAACTTTCATTATACTAGCTCACCCTTTTCACTATTATTTTATACATTTCGAGAAAACCCCTTAGAAAATCTATAAACTACAATGAAATATAATAGATAAATTGTGGTGAATGAAGTACTGATTAATACCAAAAAACGTTCAATTGATAAATCAAGTTGTTTTGTAATGATAAAAGAAACAAAGGCTGCTAGTATGAAGCCGGCTTGTAGGAATAATTCATATCCTTGCTTATTAGCAACAACTAAGCCTGGAGATATGGCTGTAACAATAAATCGTGCACCAAACATTGGAGCTAAAATAGTAACATATTCACCCGCTCTTTCCCAACCTTCCCCAAAAACAACTCTAAAAACTGAGGGTGAGAATACCATCAATAGTATAACCATTGGAACTGCAATAAAAAATTGAAGTTGCAAAACTTTCTTGAAAGACGTATAGAATTGTCCTGTATTTTTATATTCAGTGGAAGCTTCCTGAATAAATATTTTTGACACGTTCCCGCTAATTAATGACAAAGGCATCCCAAGTAAACGAACAGAAATTGCATAGTATCCAACAATGCCCATTCCGTATAAAGATGTAATAAAAAAAGTTAATGATGCATACGAAAAACTATTTGCAAATATTGCAGGAACTGAAAATAAAGGTTGTTTAGAGTGTAGCTTCATAACTTCTTTTAGATCTTTAAAAGGAATTGCTTTTATTGTTTTTAGATGTGTCTTTAATGACTTTGCTTGGCGAGATAAAGCTAAGTATTGACCAATTATGTAGGGCAATAAAAGTCCCAACATTCCAATTTTTAAAAACGCAAGGAAGATGGGTCCTACGTTTTGGGTCGTTACCCTAATTAAATTTACTATAGTCATTAGTTTGTATTCTTTAGCTCTATTATTATAAGCATTTAGCACATTGGTTAAGCCAAATGAAATAAGAAGAAGCAATATGGCCATAGACAAGCCTAACCCGTGAATTCCTTTGTCTTCAAAAAGCAAAACATATGATAAATAAGAAAAGCTTATTATAAGACTAAGAAAAAAAGATAATACAAGTGCCAATTTAATTAGCTTAAAGACTCTTCGTTCTTCGGATTCAGTAATAATCGAAATATCATACCTACCATTAATAATAGCCATAAATATCTGCACAAAGGTAATTATAAATGTATATAAGCCGATTTCTTCAGGAGAATACAATCTAGTAATAAACGGGAATGAAATTATAGTTACTAATTGGGCGACTAGTGAACCTGATGATAAAATTGTAATAGATTTTAAAAAGTTGTTATTTTTACTTTTTAACAGCATAATATTCTCCCTCAACAGAGGTACCGTTCTCAGTGAATTTTGTTTTTTCTAAATTTCGTATAACCTTTGCAGGATTGCCTCCAACAACACAATATCCTTCTGGAAAACTCTTTGTAACCACTGAGCCTGCCCCAACAATAGTATGAGGCCCTAGCTCAACTCCTGGTAATATTACCGAGTTCATCCCAATCCAACAAAAATCACCAAGAGTTATTTCCTTCCCATCAACATGTTTGCTTAAATCGTAAATATCGTGATTTGTGGTTATAAGACCAACATTAGGTGCCACGTAACATTGCCTTCCAATTCTTATTTTTGCTTTTTGGTTTTGCCAATAGCAACCAGGTGTTTGAAAAACATAAATATCATCAACATTAAACTCAATATTTTTAGAGTTAGATACAATAGAGTTCGGATGTACAGGCCAAGGAATATTTTTGTTATTACCAACAAGCTTTCCTATAATACCACGAAATGCCCAATACCACCCCAGTCGTTTAGAATCAAAATAAAAACCTCGTAGATAATTTTTATCATAAAATATTCCGAAACAGATTCTAAATATAACTTTCAATACTCTGCTGTATATAATCCTTCTTACCATATGACACCTGCTGACGATTTTATTATATATAAATCTTAGTCTATTAGTTCTGAAAACTGTTCTGCTATAACTTTATAATTATGTTTTTGGATTTTATGATGATCGACTTCAAATAATGGAATTTGATTGGTTTTGTAATACGAATATTGAAATTTAACATACTCCTTAAGCTTTTCATAATCGACTGATTCATTAATACTTTCATAACTAACTCCAAGATTATAATCTGCTATCATTTCAGTAATCTCACTATTTTTAATGTTACCACTTACAATTGAAATTATTGGCTTGTGTAACAACATATACTCAAGAAATTTTCCAGGTAGTACACCTTCATGTTTTTTTTCGTTCCAAGTAGATACTACTAGAAACATTGATCTTCGTTGTAAATTAAGTGCCTCTTTTCTTGTTATAAGTCCATGTAATTCAACTACCGATTCTAGATTATATTGTTTGGCAAATCTCAGTACCTGTTCGCCTTCTGTTCCAGCATAACGAAAAATGACCTTATTTTTATCAATTTGACAATCATCAATCAACTCGCGAAGCACTCTAAAAATTGGCTTTAAGTCTCTCTTCCCCCCATATGTTGTTCCTGTATAAACAAATGAAAATGTAGCGTCCTGAGAATCTCTTTCCACAGCTTTTAGGTCATCAGGATCATATCCATTAGTAATTACAACTGATTTTTCGGAATATTTATTTCCTATAATTTCCTTAAGATAGCCATTTGAAACTGCAGTTATTATATCTGCTTTTTTACATATCCTTTCTTCAATTTTTTTATTAATCCTATATTCAAAAGCGCTGTTAGTTGGTTGAGCGATTGGATCCCTAAAATCAGCAATCCATTTAATAGAGCTGTATTTTTTCTTCATAAACATTCCAACAAAATGACTTGCCAATGGACCATAGGTAGTAATAATTACATCGTAATTTTTTTTTCTTTTCTTTATTTCCCTTCTAACTTGAACTAGAAAGTCATGGTCTTGTATTATTGACATAAAAAAAAGTACTAAGTGTAGAGCTTTCTTCTTAAACTGATAAGTTCTTTTTGGAATAGAACTATCAATTGTTTGCATAGGATTTTTGCTTGAGAAATACCGTTTTGAAATTTGTCGTAGGCTACTAGCAACTTTTTCATAAACAAAGGAATGTCTCACCACTATTTTACTAACTTTTTGTGTATCTTTAATTAAAGTCTCATCATCTCTGACTTTATCATGTACAAAAAGCAATCTGTTATCGTTACTGCAGACTACTTCTATATCATAGCCTAATTCTAGTAGGTATTTGGACAACTTACTTGCCCTTACTGCACCAATTATATTTGCTGGAGAGTAGTAATACGATACAATTAGAATCTTTTTCAACTAATCCACCTCACACTCTGAGCAACGTTAACTTTGTGTAATGATTGATAAATCAGACGTTACTTTTTGTTCTTCTCTGGGAGTAATTCTAGTACATTCCTCATATTTTTTAAAACCGTATACAAAGCTAAAATAGAACAGAATTCCAAAATTACTCACAAATTCACTTCCGATTGAAAGTAACAAAATTGAAACTACAAACCACCTAATAAACCCCCTATTTTTTAAGACTATACTCATACATAACCATAAGTACAATGCAAGGCCAGCTATACCGTTTGCGTTTAAAAAATAGAAAATGCCAGTAAAGTAGGCATCCTCTGTACTTCTTCCCGATCCTATAATCCACTGAACTATAGACAAATCCTGTTCCTTAAACAAAGATAAAGAATTAAACCTATATCCAACTGCCGTGCCATTAAAACCACTACTCGTAAAGACTCTGGATACAATATTATTGAAATATTCAATATTAAACAATAATACCAGAGCCATTGTGAATGCTAAGACAAGTATAATCGCTAGAGGTGAAAACCTAGCTCTTTGGCTTCGTATAAACCATATCACCCAAACAAAAGCGATAAGTAACAAACCTAATGAAGAGCCACTAACTAGTATAGCAGTTGTAATTAACAAGGCTTGAATTAGCTCTACTTTAGTTATTGCATTCTTAAATAATAAGTAGATTAGGTACACTGCACAATACTGAGCAAAATGAGTTGGCTCCATAAACAAACCCGTGGGTCTGTAAAAATTTAAATAGAATTCAGTTTGCTCCTTGAGCACAAAATTATAATCCATAACATTAAACAAACTAATACGCCAAGGAAGAGTGAAGGAAAAGAAAAAGAATACCAAAAACTGAAGAAATACATAGAACGACAAACCAATTGTAGTAATTCTCAACGCCTTAATTGCAAATTGAAAATCAAAATACTTAATCGCATAAACTAGAAACACCAAATATAACAAATACCTTATTGTTGATAATATTCCTACACCATAGTCTAATCCTATTTGAATAAACATTGTAATAAATATATAGTACGCGAAAACAATTATAGGAAGTAATATTTTATCTATTTTAAGCTTGTTAACTAACAAGTGAACTGTGATTATTGGGAATGTAACTATCAATAAAAAATCAGCCATCGATACCATTGGAATAAAAGACTCGTAAACTGATAAAATTGGAAAAAGCACTATGATTAGAGAAAATATTATTTTCATACACATCCTACTTTACTTAAGTCTTTGTAATATTTCGTTATAAACTCGTTTAATTTCTTTCTTGTACTCTTCTCTATTATCAAGTTGCCAAGCCCTATTCACGGCAACTTCCGACTTTCTCATGTAAATATCAGATCTACTTAGAAGCTTGACACATTCTCTTATAAAATGCTCTTTAGTATCACATAAAGCCCCACAATCAGCGTTAATTATCTTTTTTAAACCTCCAACATTACGTGCAATAACGGGTTTCCCCATAGAAAGTGCCTCAACTGCTGCTAGGCCAAAACCCTCCCACAATGAAGTAATCACCATAATTTTCGCTTTCAATATAAACGGCATAGGGTTTTCTACATATCCTTTAAATTCCACACTACCTATAGCTAGATTTTGTTTAGCATACTCCTTACAACTCTCTATTAATGGGCCATCCCCTAGGATAACAGCTCTAAGTTTTGGATATTCTTCTTTTAGTACTTTTACAATTTCTAGAAACTCTAAAGGATTCTTTTCACTCGAAAGCCTACCTACAAAAACCAAGTCGTAGGAATCGTCAATACTATATTCTTGACTCTTTTTAATTATCGAATTGACATCAATAGGATTAAAACGTTCCTCAAACTTTTCTTTAATTTGCTTGGAGAAGATATACTCATCTAATATCGAACTTGATACACCCAGTATTTTACGAATTCTATAGGATGATAATAAGAAAGTAATTGAATATACATTAAGGGACGCAATCCAAGGGCTATTATTATGTAAGTGTGCAATAACAGGTATCTGTGAGAAAACACCAATAAAACCTGCTAATGTGGAAGCCCTAAAATCATGTGCATGTATTAAATCTGGTTTGTAGCTATTAATAACTTTGTATATTTCACTGATATTCATTTTTTTTAAGGGTAAAAAATCTATATTTCTGCTCTTTAAGTACTTTAAGTTAATCCCCACCGGAGACGCGTACATCATTTCATAGTCTTCTGATAAAGACTCAATAATATCACATGCTACTTTCTCTGCCCCTGAATAAATATCTGAACTTAATAAATGAAGTATCTTCATAATATAAATCCCTCATAAGCCATATAATTTATCATACAAAAACTGTTTTTATTTTATCCTATTCATAAATAGTTAGTTGCTATTTTAACTTCGAATAAATTAATTTCATTTCATCTTTTACATTATCCAAACTATACTTTTGAATTTTCTTCATATTGTAATTGCCGAATTCATTAATTAGTTGATATTTATCAATAAACACATTAATGTACTTAGCAAACTCATCACTATTTATAGGAGACTCAACAAGGAATCCCCCCTTATTTTTATCTATTAAATCAATATTTCCTCTAATTTCTGAACATACCACCGGAAGCCCTGCAGCCATTCCTTCCATTACTGACACAGGTAGTCCCTCTTGAAAAGATGGAAATAGAAATAAATCCGATGCAGCACAAATCTCTGAAATATCATTTCTGTATCCTAAAAATAATACATTAGATTCTAGTCCTAGATTAACTACCATTTCATTAAGCTCTTTTTCAAGGGGTCCCTTCCCACAGATTAGATATAATACACTTTTAGAATTTAACTTTGATATTGCTTCTATGGCAGTTCTATGATTCTTTCTTAAAATCATTTCACCAATAGATAAAATAACAAAGGATTCTTTAGCAATACCTAGTTGTCTACGTTTAGTTTCGCGAATTGCTCTCTTTGACTTATAATAGTCAACATCAACACCTATTCCTGATACCAATTTCACATCTCTTGACCTTAATTTTTTAGCTGCATTATAGTCCTCTTTATTAATTGTAATAAGTATGTCTGTATAAACTGACAACCATTTTTCAATTGGATAATATAATAACCAATTCGTTAAAGGAGCACCTTTAAAAAAATGAAAACCATGTGCAGTATAAAGGACAAAAGGTATTCCCTCACATTTTGCTGCAAGTCTAGCAAGAACACCACCCATTGGCGAATGGCAGTGAACAGCATCAAACTTTTCTGAACGCATAATTTCTCTTATCTGCTTGAAGGCTTTAATGTTCTTTAATGAAAAAGGCGATCTCTCTATATCAAAATGATGTCTAACTATGTTCAGTTCATTTAATCGTTCATTTGCATCGCTATAATTAGCAGCTGCGTGTACTTCAAAACCTAGTGAATTTAATACTTCAATATTTCCTTGTTCAAACAAATAAAACTGCCTGCTAACAGTTGAAACAATAAGAATTTTTTTCACGAGATCACGACCCAGTCATTGCATTTTGTAATTACTATCTTGATTCCACCAATGAAAAACCTGATGGCATCCCACCTGCTTACAACCTAATTTATGATAAAAGTTTATAGCCCCAATGTTTCGTATCTGTGTACCAACTTTAATTTCTTTCATACCATTCCTATAAGCATTATCCTCTGTTGCTCGAAACATCTGCCTGCCGATGCCCTTACCGAATGAGTTCTCTGAAACTGCTATTAATTCTATTGTGCAAACATTATTAGAAAACGAGTGTAGAAGGTACCCATTTACACGGTTGTCATCATCTCGGGATATTGTAAACAGCTTATCTTGTCTCTCAAAGCAATTGTTTACCCATTGATAATAAAGTTTGTCTCCACCTCTTTTTGCAAGCTGTTCATCCTCAATAAATTTGGAATATTGAAAATGGGTTAATTCAAGAATTTCCTGGTTTTCCTCCAGCGAGCTCAGGACCTCAACATTCTTATCTAAATAATCCACTGTAGTGACTTTCTTTGAAAATTGAATATTGGTGTCAGCTAAAAATGCAGTAGTTTCTTTACCCAAAAGTTGGGCATTTAAAGGTTCTGAGTTTTGATTTTCAATTGTAATAAAATCATAGTTATTAAGTTTTTTTTTGAATTCTTGCCATTCATATAAATCTGGCACGCTATGAAGAATAGCCTTAGCGCAGTTTACTCCAAAAAACGTTGTGTCCCATTCCAATTCCATAAAAGAGATTTTTTTATTCCCTACTCCTTCATTCATCAGAACACCACCTGATTCTCTTTTAGCTTGTACGAGTACTAGACTCGACACTTTCTTCGGTTACATAAACCGACTCTCTCTTTAGAATTGATGCAATAGTTCTGAAAAAGATTTTGATATCAAACCAGCATGAAAGATGATCTATGTAATAAATATCATTCTGAATTCTTTTTTTCCAAGGAATTGTATTTCTGAAATAGGCCTGATTATAACCTGTTACACCTGGCCTTACTTCCAATTTCCTACTCTCATTACCTTCATACATTGCCTGATGTTCCGGCAAGTCAGGCCTAGGACCAATAATACTCATATCGCCCTTAATAACATTCAGCAACTGGGGTACTTCGTCAAGGCTGGTCTTTCGAATAAACCTCCCTATTGCTGTTAATCTAGGATCATCTTCAGAGTTGAATGTTGAGCCATCCTTATTTCTAATATCGGGTGCATTTATTTTCATAGACCGGAACTTGTACATTTTAAAAACCTTACCATTCCTACCCAAACGTGGCGCATTATAAAAAATGGAGCCCTTATCTTGAAAATAAATAACAGGCCCAATAATGAACAAAATAATTAGCCAAGCTGGCAAGGCCAGCAAGGCTATAATTAAGTCTATAGTGCGTTTTAGAAATCGTTTATACATTTATGTCCCCACCCAAGCTTAATAATCAAGTATTGTTTACAACTTCACTGTAAGCTTTTTGAAGTGCCTCTAACACATAATTGATATCGTCATTACTCAACTGTGTATGCAATGGGAGTGTTATTTCATTCATATACATATTGAACGAATTAGGGTAATCTTCAATTGAAAAACCAAGATTTTTATATGCGGTGAGCATTGGAAGGGGCTTATAATGAACATTACATGCCACTCCATGTTTTGCTAAACGAATAATCATTTCGTTACGTTGCGCCTCGTTTATACCGGGTATTCTCACAAGGTACAAATGACCGGATGAATTCATTTGACTGTTGTAATGCTCTATACTTTGAAAACCCATGGAAAGTATGCCCCGGTTATACTGTTCAATTAATTCTCTTCGCCTGCAGAGCATTTTTTCGTATCTCTTCAGTTGCGATAGACCCATTGCCGCAGTTATATCAGTCATATTACACTTATAGGCAGGAAATAAAATGTCGTATTCCCAGGAGCCTATTTGGGATTTAGCCAATGCATCCTTTGATTGACCATGTAAGCTATAAAGCATGTATTGCTTATATAACCAATCATCATCAACTTCTTTAAAGCTCCGCCAAACAACTGCTCCCCCTTCTGCTGTAGTTAAATTCTTAACAGCATGGAAGGAGAAACAAGTAAAATCTGCCGCCTGGCCCGATTTTTCCCCATTACGTTCCGCACCAAAAGAGTGGGCAGCGTCTGCCATAATTATCACACGATTAACTGCTTTTTGAAGGGCGTTGCTTGCATGGAACAAGCTTTTTTTACTTTCCACGGCTGCTCTAAGTGCGGTATAATCGCACATTCTGCCTGCAATATCCACCGGAATAACAACTTTTGTCTTTTCATTAATCGCATCGGCAACTTTTTCGTAATCCATTTCGAAAGAGTCCGGATAGGTATCAACTAAAACGACTTTTGCCCCAACATGTGTAATGACTGAGGCGGTTGCAGTGTAAGTATAAGCTGATGTAATGACTTCATCGCCAGGACCAACGCCAAGTATACGAAGTGTCAATTCCATAGCAGCAGTGGCAGAATTCAAGCACACTGCGTGCGATACACCTGACCACTCAGCAATTTTTTTTTCAAATAACTTAGTACGCGGTCCCGTTGTAATCCATCCTGATTTTAATGTTTTTATTACTTCTTCAATTTCAGATTCCGATATATCTGGAGGAGAGAAGGGAATATGTCTTGCTGTAGCATCTATCATAGAAATGCCTCCACTCTATCAATATGAGCTATTCTTTCGAAACTTCCTTATAGCTTTTTCCTTGACTCAACCCATACTTCTTAGCAATTTCAATCAACTCATCATACTGCTCAGGAGACAAGCGCTCCAATATCAAATCCCTTGCTTCCTTCTTCTCTGCTTGGCTCAAGCCGCCACTAGAAAGCTCCTGAAGCTTTTTCAAATCATCCGCGCTGAGCTCTTTCATAAATACCGTAGCCAGCTTTGCTTTTTCTGCTACGGTTATTTTCTCTTGCACATCCTTGGCTTTATCTACCGATACTTCGGCTTTATAGCCATCTTTATCTTTTCCGCCGTCAGGTTGCGAAGGTGTGGCAGGTTTCCCTTCACTTCCTTGTCCCTGGTCTGGTTTATTAGAGTTTTCACCGCTCTGCTCCGAGCCGTCTGTCTGTGCACCATTATTATCCGTATCGTCCCCATCATCAGGAGCGCCGCTTGAGTTTTGGCCGGAATCGTCTGGTTGCCCTGTTCCGCCAGGGACCTCTGTTGGCAGCTCTGCCAACAGTTCTTCTTCCAGGCTGCCTGCTAAGGAAGCCAGCATTTTATCCATGACATAGTTAGCGGCGAATAAGCCGCCAATGCCTAATACAACAATAATCGAAGCGATCCAGATGAGTACTTTTTTCCACTTTTTTTTGCGCATGATATCGCCTCCTGATGAGTGTATTGCTAAACAAGTTCATCACCTAAGTGACGGCTAAGAAACGTTGGAATAAAAAGGAACCAAATTTTCAATGACGGCTCTGACCGACATCTGATCTCCGCCTAATACCTTCTCAAACCGTTTTAACTGCTGCTCCAATTCCTTGGAGCTGATTTGTGATGGTTTACCTATAAAGATACGTTCATGCTGCGTAGCTGACGTTGCTTCTTTATCTGTAAGCAGCTCTTCAAACAGCTTTTCCCCTTCGCGCATGCCGCTGAAATTAATATCGATATCTACATAAGGCTCATATCCGGACAAACGAATGAGGTCGACAGCCAAGTCCAAAATTTTGACGGGGCTGCCCATGTCCAGAATGAAGACTTCTCCGCCTTTGGCGAAAGCGCCGGCTTGAAGCACCAGCTGAACAGCCTCGGGAATGGTCATAAAATAACGAACCATATCCGGGTGAGTGACGGTGACGGGACCGCCCGCCGCAATCTGCTCCTTGAAACGGGGCACAACGCTACCCCGGCTCCCCAGCACATTGCCGAATCGCACGGCTACAAATCGGGTATTGCTTGTTGTATTAATACTCTGCACATACATTTCAGCAATGCGTTTAGTGGCCCCCATTACGCTGGAGGGATTAACGGCTTTATCACTGGAGATCATGACAAACACTTCTGCTCCGTGCTGATCTGCCGCATCCGCGACATTTTTGGTGCCGAATACATTGTTTTTGACCGCTTCGGATGGGTTGCGCTCCATTAAAGGCACATGCTTATGCGCTGCAGCGTGGAATACCGCCTGGGGCTGGTACTTGCTAAATACCTCGTCCATCCGGTAACGGTCCTGAATATCCGCAATGATGGTTTCCAAGTGAACGTAAGGGAATTTTTTGAGCAACTCCATCTCAATGCTGTAAATGCTGTTTTCTCCGTGGCCGAGAAGCAGGAGCCGGGAAGGATTGCAGGAAGCGATCTGTCTGCATAACTCCGAGCCGATTGAACCGCCTGCGCCTGTGACCAGAACGGTCTTGTTCGCCACATAACCCATGATGCCATCCAGATCGGTTACGACAGGGTCTCTGCCCAGCAAATCCTCAACCTCTACGTTACGCAGAGCACGAACGGCTAACTTGCCTGTTATGAGATCGTTAATGGCGGGGATGATTTTCACTTTGGCGCGTGTTGTTTTGCATAGGTTGATCATATCTGAAATGTCCTTCCGCCTGACGGAAGGCATGGCGATTACAATGTCATGAATATTATGAGTTTGTACAAGCTCCGAAATCTGATTGCGATTGCCAAGCACGGAATATCCGCCAACCTGCATATGGCGTTTATTGGGATCGTCATCAACAAATCCAATCAGGCGGCTTCCTTTAAAGCTGTCTGCTGTTGTAATTTCCCTGGCAATTAAAGCTCCGCAGTCACCAGCGCCAATCACAAGAATATTGTTGGTTTCGCCATCTTTTGCAAATCGGTTGATACGAATAACTCTCCAGACTAACCTGGAGCCCCCCATAAACAGAATCATCATTTCCAGAGACCTTGTCGCAATAGACAATGGCACTCTGGTTCCATCTATTAAGGTAGCTGCTATGTAAGACAGAATCATTCCAGCTAACAAAGCTTTGAACAAAGCTATTAATTCGCCAATGCTGGCATATTGCCACATCCGGCGGTACATTCGAAAATAAACAAGGCTGATGCCGCAGATCAGCGTTGTTGTAAAGGCATATAGCAGCATCTGCTGCTCGTAGCGAGGAGGAATTTGGCCATCGAAGCGGAAGAGATATGCAATCCCTATGGCTACCCAAATAATGACAATATCCACGATCATTATAATTAATATCCTGCTCCTATGACTCATTCCTCTTTCGCCTCCATTAAGTTAAAGCAAGACCATCATTCTTTAGCGCCGTAATAATAATAGTAGGATTCTTCGTTAGCTTTTCGTTTGACGTTGTTTAAAACAACGCCCAAAATACGGGCATTAACGGTTTGCAGGTTTTGAATTGCTTTTTTGGCAATATCCCGTTTAACCCTGCCCTGATCCACGACCATAATGGCCCCATCGCTTTTGGTAGCAACGATCTGTGCATCGGTGACAGCCAGCAGCGGCGGAGTATCGATCAAAATGATATCATACATGTCGCGAAGCTGTTGAATCACCGCATTCATCCGGTTGGAACCTAACATTTCGGCGGGATTGGGCGGAATCGTGCCAGACGTAATGACATCCAAGCCGGGAACGCTGCTCGACTGAATGGATTCCTCTAGCGTGCATTGCTGGGATAACACGGATGATAAACCCCATCGGTTGGATATGGAGAAGTTATGATGGGCGGTAGGCTTCCTCAGGTCGGCGTCGATCAATATAACTTTGCGCTCCGACTGGGCATACGTAATGGCGAGGTTTGTAATCGTTGTTGTTTTGCCCTCGCCCGGACCGGCTGAGGAGACCATAATGACCTGAATTTTTTCATCAATGGCCGAATAATCAATATTGGTTCGCAGAGACCGATACGATTCGGATATAGGGGAACGAGGGTTGGACAGCGTGATGAGATTGCGTTTATTTTTCGACTGTGACACGTTCAAGTTCCCCTCCTTTGTACGATCGGGCTGCCCTGCTGCTAGGGGTAGCTCCTGCTTCCTCAGGACTCATCTTCGAAATCATGGCCAGAGTTGGCTGTCCCAAATATTCCAATACATCGGCTTCTGTTTTGATAGTGTCATCCATATACTCCAGCAGGAAAACAACACCAACGGCAAGCATAAGAGATACAACAAAAGCAATGGCAATATTTAAGGGAACATTCGGCGCAACCGGTCTTGGTAAAGCATCAACCGGAGCATCGTTCAGAATCGAAACGTTTTCGACCTTGAAAATATGCTGAATTTCCTCACGGAAGACGTTCGAAACAGCATTTACCGTTTCAGCTGCTTTTCTGTAGTCAATATCCTGTACAACAAGCGTCATAACTTGAGTATTGTTAACGGAGCTGACCTTGATCTTTTTGGATAGCTGCTCTGTTGTATATCCCAGCTGCGGATACTGACTTGCGACTTTATCCAGAATGGCCGGCGTTTTGATGATTTCCTTGTATGTATCAATCATGCGAATGTTGGTATTGATCTGGTTCAGGTCTAGCTGCCCCGCTGCAGGCTGCGATGATGTCTGGTTGACGATAATTTTGGTAAAAGCCTCGTAGACCGGGGATTTAAAAAAGAGGCTGTATACAGCTGCCGCTGCGGAGCACAAAACGACAAAGGCAACAATAAGCCAAAGTCTCTTCCGAATAACGGCAATATATTGCCTCAAATCAAGTTCGTTAGACACAACACTACTCCTCCATTAGACATAGTTTTCATCATGATGATTAGTTCTTTAGCACCATGTCTTTCTGCATTATACCACTATAGGGGTAGATATTCTGTGAGATTTCGTAAAAAATCTCCCCCCCATCCACATGGGAGGAAGATTTTGTGGTGATTGTAATATATTTGTTTAGAAGTTGAATGCTCTGTAGATGATCACTGCAGCTTGAGCACGAGTTGCGTTGCTGTTTGGCGAGAACTTGCCTTCGTTGCCAACCACGATGCCGTGGTGAGCCGCAAATGCAACGCCTTCTTTCAGCGAGGAGCTGATTTGTCCGGCATCAGAGAAGATCTCCAGCTCTGCATCCAGGTTTTCGATTGCTGCAGCGCCTTTTGCTTTCAATGCGCGTGCAACCATTGTTGCCATCTCAGCGCGAGTAATTTTCGCATGTGGGTCGAAACGGTTAGCCGAACGGCCATTGATAACGCCCAGGTCAGCCGCAGCAGCAACATAAGGAGCGAACCACTCGCTAGCGCCTACATCGCCAAACGTCGCTTTTGCAGATACGTTATCCATATCCAGAGCGTGGATCAGCATTTTCGCAAATTCAGCACGAGTTACTTGATCCTGTGGAGCAAATACGCCTTCCGCTTTGCCGTTGATTGCGCCTTTAGCTGCAATGACTTGAATTGCGCGTCCAGCCCAAGCTTCAACTGCTTCTGTATCGCCGAAGGATACCTTGTTTTCCACTACAGCATAGGAGGACAGTGTATCGCGCAGCTCAGAGATAGTAGCCGTTTCTCTATCATAGCGGCCGCCGAAGTATTGCAGGCTGCCATCAATTATTCTAGCTACTGTCAACAATTCAGTGTCGACCCCAACGGTATTGTCAACCGGGAAGGTTACTTTCAGAAGGCCTGGAATTGTTTTGGTATCAGCGCTATTTACAGTCAAATTGAAATCAAACACTTTGGAAACAAATTTGGCTTGCTCGGCCAGCTCTGCGGAAGGAGCAGACTGCTTCACGCTAAGCTCAACAGCGCCAGTAATTTCTCCGCCAACCGGAATTTCCACTCCGAATTTGCCTGCTTGTACGGAAATTCCTGCCAGCTTGGCATCTGCGCTTGCAGCCACGATGGAAGCCGGAAGGCTGATAAGCATTTCATCCTGCGATACCGAACCGAAGCTAAGCGTCAGCGTAACAGCTGGCAGTGCTTCACCCGTCACGTCCTTCAGGCTGTCAGCAATCGCAGCAATACCTTTTATAACATTCAACACATTGTTTTCATTAGGAGAAAGTGTTGCTACATTGCCAACCACGGAAGGGATGCTGTTAATGGCAGAAAGCTTAACCGCAGCCGCATAGGCATCCTTGACCGCACGTTCAATCAATTCTGATTTTTGCGCTTCTGTTGCTTCAGCCAGTCTGGTTTTGAGTGATTCCAGATTTTTCACTGCAACTTCCGCATCGAGTGGAAGGCTGCTGGACGGGAATCCGCCGAAACCGCCGATAATTATTGGATTAGGATTAGTTGGTGCAGGGAATGCAGCTTTGTAAGCTTCGTTAAGAGATACAAATGCAGCAACGCCCGTTTGGAAGTTCACTTTATCATTATCCTGAAGGCTAGTGAACACATCAGCCAAGTCTTGGGAAGTAATCCCTACGCTGTTGGCGTATGTTTTAAACTTATCATTGGAATTGATGGCATCAGTAGCTGCTGTTTTTAGCTGGGCTTTGATTGCCTTCAAGTCGCCAATGTCGCTGAGAGTCAGATTGGCAACAATTTTAGCCACGCTCAGCTCCATGTTGTGAAGCACGGTTGCGACGTCATCTACAGATAAACCTGGGTCAAGCTTGTCCAGGAAACCCTCATTGTCTTTAGCAATATTTTCATAATCATCTTTCCAAGTGCTTCCGATTGGAAGAGTCAAAACGCTTTCGATCAACCCGTTGATAGTAGCGCTGTCGACATTCGGATTCACGATTTTTGCAACAAGAGGTTGCAGAATAGCTGGGTCTTCCGCAATCGCTTGAGCAATCTCTGCTCTGAATGCATTTACATTTGCTAAGCCTTGAGGGCTGAGCTGCGAGTATACCTGTTGAGCGCGATTCGCGAAATCAGCATATGCAGCAGCTTGAACCACATTACTCACGCCAAGCTTTTCGGCCAGTCCCTTATTGCTGAGTGGGATGCCTGCGAATGCGGACATGGCTACGCTAGCCGCGATTGTTGTTACTGCCAGTTTCTTTTTAAACGACATTACCAATCACCTCTATAATTAGAATAGTTGCACTCATCTTAAATGGATGAATGTCTAGTAAAACCAAAGGCACCGCTTTCTTATGTATCGGTTTTGTTAAGCCAGTCTTGAACCTTTACCTACACATTCCCTTACCTTCTTGCAAATAAGGAAATCAGCCTGCGCCATTGTCCTCCCCCTGCTGCGGAAGAAGCCGGCTGTTCGCCCAGCGGCGAATTGTCCAGCAACCGTCGGGCATTGTCCCTCAAATAGCTGCTCCATTGTTCTCCCATTGTTCTCTCAATGAACGAATAGGCCTCGTCCAATCGAAAGCCCCTGCGGGAGATATGATGCGCATCTGACGATACAAAGTGGATACTGCCTTGCTTGAGCAATGAAAGCGAAGTCTGTTGAATCCGTTTTCCGAATACGCCAAGCAAGGAATGGGTGGTTACCTGTCCGCATGCTCCGAGCTCTATTAATTTCTCGAAACGTTCCGGATGCTGCACAACCTCCGAGTTTCTCTCGGGATGAGCGATAACCGTTGTTAGCCCCATGACACTCAGCTCATGAACTATTTCTTCCATGGACCTCGGAATACGGGAAGAAGGCATCTCCAGTAAAACATATCTGCTCCCGGCCAGCGTGAGCAATTCATCTCGGCTCCAGGCATCCAGCAGATCATCGTGAACGCGAATTTCCTGACCTGCGGCTATTGTGACAGGCACTCCCGCTTCTATCAGTCTAGCATTAACTGATTCTACGAGCCGTCGCACATTGGAAGCCGGATTCATATAAGCTCCATTGGCGTGATGAGGCGTTGCGATGATTGTTGTAATCCCCTCTGAACAGGCTGCCCGGGCCATATTCAGCGTATCATCAAAATTCTCAGCCCCGTCATCCAATCCGGGTAAAATATGACTGTGGATATCTATCATGCCGACTGTTCACTCCTTCGTCAGCAATTGTTGATGGTCTTCGACATTCTGCTTCATGCTCCGACAGTCAATTGACATTACCAACAGTATATCCTACGGTTTCCAAATATACAAAGCCAAAAACCCTCTTTGAAAACGCTTTCCACAAAAAATGAGAGAAAAAGTTCAGATTTTGTTCAGGAAATCCCAGTTTTAGGGACCTATTTTCTCAAAAATGATTCCTTTGACCTACTATGTTTCGCTAAGATATTTCATAGGTTTTCCAGTCTTTTAAACAAAAGAGGCGCTGCATTAGCAACGCCTCTGTTGAAATCCGTTATATTAATGCTCGCCACGCATATGAGGGAACAGCAGCACATCGCGGATGGACGGCGCATTCGTCAATAGCATGACGAGACGGTCCACGCCGATGCCAAGCCCGCCAGTTGGCGGCATGCCATATTCCAGCGCGCGGATAAAGTCGTCGTCCATTTCATGCGCCTCGTCGTTACCCTGCTCCTTCTCCTGCAGCTGAGACTGGAACCGCTCGCGCTGGTCGATCGGGTCATTAAGCTCGGTAAAGGCATTGGCATGCTCGCGCGCCACAACAAACAGCTCAAAGCGATCCGTGAAGCGCTCGTCCACGCTGCTTTTTTTGGCAAGCGGCGAAATCGCGACGGGATGGCCCGTTACGAATGTCGGCTGAATGAGCGTGTGCTCGCAATGCGTTTCAAAAAAGGCATTGACGATATGCCCAAACGTCATATGAGGCTCTACAGGCACCTTGTGCTGTTTGGCCAGCTCATGCGCCTCTTCATCGCTCATGTTGACGCTGAAATCAACGCCTGTCACTTCCTTGACCAGGTCCACCATGCTGATGCGGCGCCAGCCTGGCGTCAAATCTACATCATACTCCTGATACTTGATCCGGGTTGTGCCAAGCACTTCCTGGGCGATATGAGCAATCAGGTTTTCGGTCAGGTTCATAATATCCTCATAATCGGCATACGCCTCATATAATTCAATCATCGTAAATTCCGGATTATGGCGGGTGGAGATGCCTTCATTCCGGTATACACGTCCGATCTCATATACCTTCTCCAAGCCGCCTACTATCAGACGCTTCAAATGCAGCTCGATGGCAATCCGCATGTACAGCTCCATATCCAGCGCGTTATGATGCGTTACGAACGGACGCGCGGCGGCGCCCCCTGCAATAGAATGAAGGGTTGGCGTTTCAACCTCCAGATAACCCAGCGAATCCAAATAACGGCGCATCGACTGGATAATGCGGGAACGGGTAATAAACGTTTGCTGAACATCCGGGTTAACGATCAGATCGACATAACGCTGACGGTAGCGCAGCTCGACGTCCTTCAAGCCATGATGCTTGTCCGGCAGCGGCAAGAGCGACTTCGTCAAAACAACGATGTCCAGCGCTTTAACGGAGATTTCGCCCGTTTTGGTACGGAATACAGTGCCGCTCACGCCGACAATATCGCCAATGTCCAGAAGGTCAAACGCGTCGTATTGCTGCTGGGACAGGCTATCCTGGCGCACATAGATTTGAATGCGGCCGCTCAAGTCCTGAATGTGGGCAAAAGCCGCCTTGCCCATGCTGCGCTTCTGCATAATGCGGCCCGCGATGGCAACCTCCGTCGCTTGCTCGTCCAGCTCTTCCTTGCTAAGGCTTTCGCTGCTTTTGAGAATATCGTCTGCGCTGTGTGTGCGCTGAAATTTTTGTCCAAAAGGATCCACGCCGAGCCCTCTTAGCTCATCCAGCTTGTTTCTGCGAATTTGCAAAAGCTCGCTAAGCTCCTGCTCGTTGTTTTCATGTTCCACTTTTCGCTCATCTCCTTGGTACTCAGGCAAACGTTCAAAAAGCTTCCAGCAAGGAAGCTTTCCAAATGTGTACGCCTTATTTTTTGATATCGACAATTTTATATGAAATAATGCCCGCCGGAACGTTGACTTCAACAACTGTACCCTGCTTCTTGCCCAAAATGGCTTTTCCGAGAGGGCTTTCATTGGAAATCTTGTTTTGCAGCGGATCAGACTCCGCCGTGCCGACAATCGCATATTCCATTGTATCGCCAAACTCCATATCCTCTACAATAACGGTAGAACCGATGCTCACCGCTTCGGTATCAATTTCATCATTATTAATAATACGAGCATTGCGAAGCATTTTCTCCAGCGTAATAATTCGGCCTTCAATAAAAGCCTGCTCGTTTTTGGCATCCTCATATTCGGAGTTTTCGCTAATATCTCCATAACCGATGGCGACTTTAATCCGCTCGGCCACCTCGCGCCGCTTGACCGATTTGAGGTTCTCCAATTCCTCCTCAAGCTTTTTAAGTCCGTCTTGAGTCAGAATGATTTGCTTATCGTTCATCTTTCCGATTCTCCTGTCGCGTGACTAATTTTCATACCGGGTATGAATTCACTGATACTTAATATATTACGCATGATCGCCGTCATACCTTCCTCGGAGTGGTCATATTGGCAATCTTTTGTTAGATTATATTGCACGATTATATTGCATGGTCCCCCGAATGTCAATGTAAGCAGCCGATGTTCGGGCGACTTGCTTCCAGCTAGAGCGCTAATGCGCCTTCAGCCGCTTCTTCCTCAAGGGATGAAATGTATTGGTCCAAAATAGCGACCAGCCGGTCACGGCCGGTTTCTTCCATTATGACATCCTTCACACGCGCCCCTCCGGGCAGCCCTTTGAGGTACCAGGCCAGATGCTTGCGCATCTCTCTTACAGCCACCGCCTCGTTCCGGATTGCAATCAGCCGGTCCAGATGGAGAATGGCGACCTTCATCTTTTCGCGAGGCGTTGGTTCGCCAGGCAGCTTACCGCTCTCCAGATACTGAATCGTACGATACAGCATCCATGGATTGCCGAGCGCGCCCCTGCCGATCATAACCCCGTCAACGCCGGTTGTCTCCAGCATCCGCTTGGCATCCTCCGGAGAAAAAACATCGCCGTTGCCGATCACCGGAATGTTCACGGCTCCTTTAACTTCCTTTATAATATCCCAGTTGGCTGTGCCCGTATATTGCTGCTCCCGGGTACGGCCATGCACGCTGACGGCGCTGCCTCCGGCGCGTTCCACCGCGCGGGCGTTCTCCACCGCATAGACATGCTCGTCATCCCAGCCGATCCTCATTTTGACCGTTACAGGCTTATCGACGGCGTCCACAACAGCAGACACCATCTCGTAAATCTTGCCGGGGTCCAGCAGCCAGCGGGCGCCGGCATCACACTTGGTTACTTTAGGTACGGGACATCCCATATTAATGTCGATAATATCCGCGTTGGTTTGTTTGTCCACGACCTTGGCCGCTTCCACCAGCGACTCCCGGTCGCCTCCGAATATTTGCAGGCTAAGCGGCTTTTCGCGCTCATCCACAAAAAGCATTTCCATCGTGCGCTTGTTGCCGTGCAAAATAGCCTTGTCGCTCACCATTTCGGCGCAAACCAGCCCAGTCCCGAATTCCTTGGCAATCAAACGAAAAGCGGGGTTGCAGACGCCGGCCATCGGCGCAAGAACAACCCGGTTTTTCATCTCGATGTCTCCGATTTTCAGCATGCCGCTCCTTACTCCTCCTTTGTTGTCACAAGCTCTTCCGGACTAATGCCTAAGGTTGCCGCAATCTGCTCCAGCAGCCTGGGATCGCTCCTGCGCGTGCCTCTTTCCAGCGAGCCCAATACCGCTACGGAGATACCCATTTTTTGGGCCAAGCCTTGCTGCGTATATCCCTTCAGCTTTCGAAACGCTCTGATGCGCTGCGCAAGCTGGTTGTTTTGTACTGAATATTTTTCCATAATGCAATGCCTTCCTTTCCTTGCCGAAAAGCCTCTTGCGAAGCCTTGCCTGTCTGTTCTGCCAAAGGATGCGCGCGGTTCAGCACATCGTTCAGAGGAACCAGCACAAAAGCACGTTCCATCATACGGGGATGCGGCAGCGTCAATTCCTCCAGGTCCATGACAACCTCCTCATATAAGAGAAGATCCAAATCAATGGTGCGGGGGCCAAACCGGATTTCTCTGGTTCTGCCCAGCTTCAGCTCCAGCTTCTGCAATACCCGAAGAAGCTCCAGCGGCTCCAGCGTGGTTCGCACGGCAATGACCATATTAAGAAAAGCGGGCTGGTCGCTATAGCCCACAGGGTCGGTTTCGTAGATACCTGAGAAACGCTCCAGGCTAATACCGGGATGCCCGTCAATAGAGTCCAGCGCGCTGAGGAGCAGTCCCTCCCGATCTCCAATATTGGAGCCTAGCGCAATATAAGCTTCCGACTCGCTTCCGGCCATCTCTTCATCTCTCCATCCAATCATGATTCCGAACGCACGATTGCTCCGTCCGCTCCGCGTTTGCGGGTCAGCTCCACCGTTACACCGTCAAAATGAATGTCGAACGGCGGATTCGGCTTCGTTACGCCAACAGTCAATTCATGTATCATAGTATAAGCGTCCAGCACACCGGATGCAATGGCGCCGGCCAGCGCTTCAATCAGCTTTACGGGAGGACCTTCCACGATTTTCTTAACGACCGCATAAAGCTCCGCGTAATTAATCGTCTGCTCCAGGTCGTCATTCCGCGAGGCGGCATCCAGATCAAGCGACAGCTCCAGGTCGACAATAAACTTCTGTCCAAGCCGGTTCTCCTCCGCAAAAACGCCGTGATAGCCATAGAAGGACATACCCTTCATTTTCATTTTATCCATAACAAGGAACGCCCCTTTTTTGAAATACCTGTTCGGAAAAAATACGTGTTCAGAGAACCCGGTTGTTGAGCAACCTCCTTAACGGTAATAAATGGCGTCCGCCATCAAGGCGGCACGACGCATGTCCCGCACATCATGCACTCTCACAATTTGACAGCCCTGCGCAATGCCAATCGCAACGGTTGCGGCGGTGCCCAGCACTACCTCATCGACGGGAAGGTCCAAGGCCTGGCGAATAAATCGTTTGCGCGAGGTCCCCAGCAAAACGGGATAACCCAGCTCCGCAAGCTCATGGAGCCGCCCCATCATTTCCAGATTATCATTGTAGGTTTTAGCAAAACCAATGCCGGGATCGAGCCAGATGGCATCAGCGTTGATACCTGCTTCTTCTGCCCGGCCTATACTGCTTTTCAGATCGGCGATCACATCAGGAACCAGATCATTATAGCTGGTATCGGTCCGATTATGGCTGATGATAACGGGGCATCCGTATTCTGCCGCCACGCTCGCCATACCGGGATCGCCCTTCAAGCCCCAAATATCATTAATGATATGCGCTCCCGCCTCCAGCGCCTGACGGGCCGTAGCCGCCTTATACGTATCGATGGACAGCGCCATCCCGGGAAGCGCCTCCCGCAGAGCGGAGATAATAGGCACAACTCGCCTGATTTCCTCCTCCGCATCAACCGCTTCAAAGCCCGGCCGCGTCGATTCTCCGCCAATATCCAGAATGTCGGCGCCTTGCTCCGCCATATCCCTTGCGTGCCTGACGGCCGCGTCCACATCCATGTATTTGCCGCCGTCGGAGAAGGAATCCGGCGTGGCGTTCAAAATGCCCATAATCAACGTGCGATTCCCCAATTCCAGAGGCACTCCCTCGCTCAGTTGATAGTGCCGCCGGCAAAAGTCCGGTTTGTAGGCCATCCTCTTCGCCTCCTTGCATCTATTGATGCTTCCTATAGTAAGCTGTTGCGCCGAATATCCTCTCTGTAAAGCTCCAGCAGCCGACGAAAAACAGGCCTTGAAACACTTCCTGTCTCGTTGTTGTGGCCAGGGGCCAGGCTGGATTCGGCATTTCCTTTTAATTCCACACATTCAGCATACCCAGTACTTCTTCTAAATCCAGCATCCCCCAACCATTCAGCCTGACTGATGCCCACAACTACCGAGCGTCCGTCCAGATCCGTTAAAAGCTCAACGGGCACAAGCTCCTGCACAGAGTTCGTCAGCCAAATTTCCCGGGCGTCCAGCAGCTCCTCCCAGGCGTAATGGCCCTCCTCTACAACGAAATCGTCACCCCGCGCAAGCTCAAGCACCCTTTCTCTTGTTACACCGGGCAGAATGCCCGTATCTATAGAAGGCGTGCAAATAACGCCATCGTTTTTGGAGACAAAAAACAAATTGCTAACGATGCCTTCCGCTAGCCAGCCCTCCCGGCTTAGCATTAAGCCCTCAGGAGCGCCGAAGCGAGCCGCCTCGGTCCTCATGTCAGGGTTGCTGCCTGTTTCCATAGAGGAGTCAGCCGCCCCTAATCCTAAGAGCTCGCGCTTCGCAATAATATTATTCATATAATGTAGCGATTTGAAACGAACGCTTCCTTCAGGCGAATTTCGGCGAGTATGAAGCAGCCTCAACTCCTTGGCCGCAGGGGGCTCCATCGCCAGCCATTCCGCTCCGACAGCCGCCAAAGGCTTCGCCATCAACAGGATGGTCGGTTCCGCGTAATCGCTGGACGGCAAGCCCAGCTCGCCTGTTCCTGCGCTGACGGTCAGCCTGATATAGCCGTCGCTCAAGCCGTTAGCCTCCAGAAGGCCGGACACCTGATCCGCCAACTGCTCCTCCGTCAAGGTCAAAATAATGCCAAGCTCCCGGCAGCCGCCGCGCAGTCTGTCCATATGACGCTCCAGCAAATAAGGCGCGCCGCCGTATGTACGGAATGTCTCAAATAGCCCGATACCGTACAAAAAGCCGTGATCGTATGCCGAGATCACAGCCTTTTCCGCTTGTACAAGAGCTCCGTTCAGTCCAACCTTCATGCCGATTTACCGGACCTGGTTTTTAGAAAATTGCGCAGCATCGTCAATCCATGATCAGTAATGATGGATTCCGGATGGAACTGCACGCCCTCTATTGCATATTCCTTATGCCTCAGCCCCATAATTTCGCCTTCCTCTGTCTCGGCGGTAATTTCGAGACAATCCGGTAGCGTCTCCCGGCGAACGATGAGGGAGTGATATCGTGTTGCCGTAAACGGCGATTCCATGCCTTCAAAAACCGATTTTCCGTCATGCAAAATCGGAGAGGTTTTGCCGTGCATCAGCCGTTCCGCACGTACGACCTCGCCTCCAAAGGCCTGTCCGATGGACTGATGCCCCAGACATACGCCAAAAATCGGAATTTCACCCTTGAAGCGTTCAATCAGCGCCAGGCTGATCCCCGCCTCATTAGGCGAGCATGGGCCTGGAGAAATAAGGATATGGTCCGGTTTAAGCTCCTCGATGCCGGCCAGGTCAATTTCATCATTGCGCTTGACCACGATATCTTCCCCAAGCTCGCCCAAATATTGCACAAGATTATACGTAAACGAATCATAGTTATCGATTACCAGTATCATGGTCCGCCGCCCCCTTTTTTAGCTCCTTGCGTTCCTCCGCCAGCCGCTCGCTGAATTGAATCGCCTTCCACAGCGCCTTTGCTTTGTTCAGCGATTCGTAATACTCCCGTTCGGGATCGGAATCGATCACAATGCCCGCTCCCGCTTGAATATGAACATTGCCTTCTTGTATAGCCATCGTTCGGATAATAATATTAAATTCCATATCGCCGTTATAGTCAATCCACCCCATGGAACCCGTATAAGGGCCCCGGCGCACCGGCTCCAGCTCCTCGATGATCTCCATCGTCCGGATTTTGGGAGCGCCCGTAATCGTTCCCCCAGGGAAGGTCGCCGCAATGGCATCATAAGCATCCTTGCCGGAAGCCAGCTTCCCCTCTACCTGCGAAACAAGATGCATGACATGGGAGTAGCGTTCAATCACCATAAGCTCCTTCACCTTAACCGTGCCGTATTCCGATATCCGGCCAAGGTCATTTCGCTCCAGATCGACCAGCATAATATGTTCGGCGCGCTCTTTTTCGCTCTCCAGCAGCTCGTTCGCAAACTTAGCGTCCTCTTCCTCCGTGCGCCCCCGTCTTCTTGTGCCCGCAATAGGACGCGTGGATAGACGATTCCCCACCTTGTCGATCAGAAGCTCCGGCGACGCCGATACCAGCTGAAAGTCAGGACAGCGAAGAAATCCCATGTACGGCGAAGGGTTGAACAACCGAAGCCATTCATACAGCTCCTCCGGACTACTCTGCGTTCTGCGGCTTAGCCTCTGAGACAGATTGACCTGGAATACATCGCCTTGCCTGATGTAGTCGTGAATGGCTCGAACAGCATCCATATATGCCTCTTTGGCAAAAGGCGAGGATACCCCCTCCAGCGCCTCCACATCAATGTGCAGCGATTCCCGCTCCATCAATCTGCGCCGCGATGCCTGAAGCTCCACAGCCCTCTGAGCGGCCCGCTCCTCATGGAACCAGGTCAGCCAGTAGTCCGCCATCCCCTCCGCGCGGGACGATGCCTGCTCATAGAGAAGCCGCAGCTCGTCCTCTGCAAGACCGATTTCAATCGGGGAATGCACAACGCAATAAACAGCCGATGTTTCGTGATCAATTACCCAAATTTCATTCATTTTGAGAAAAAGAAAGTCAGGCAAGCCGATATCATCCGCCGCAAGCTCCGGCAGCTTCTCGATGCTGCGAATGACGTCGTAGCCCCAATAACCAACGGCGCCGCCCAGCCACTTGGGACCTTCCGCAAGCTTTGGCCCGCGCCTGTCGCCCATCCAGCGCCGCACGATATCTAGCGGCTTGCCCTTCCAATGCTTGTGGACTGGCCGCTGCTCCTCCATTGGCTGAAACGCGATAGACTCCGCTTCCAAGCCCTTGCCGCGAATGACACTCTCGGGATGCAGCCCCAAATACGTATATCGGCCGTCCTTCCCGCTCTCCAGCACAAAAGCATAAGGCGACGCATCCTGCCAAACTTCTTCCCAGGAGGTCACCGGCCCTGTGCCGCCGGGAATAAACAGCTCTTTTACAAAGGGCAACGTTGTATACTTGCTTTCTGCACGCCATTCGGCCCATTGCTCCCATGCGGTCGCCATACCCGCCAACCTCCGCTTCCATTTACACATATTTATAAATCATTTATTCCTAAAGTTATCTCAAAAGGGACCTAAGCCATTCTCTCATAAATGACCGGTCATCCCGATGCTTTCAACATCATACCAGCATATTCTGAATTCTTCAATAAATAGCGTTGCCCGTTGAAGGCTCCTGCAATACGCAAAAATCGCAAGTCTCCGGTGTCCTTTCCCGGGAACTTGCGATCTTTTTCAATAGTGCGAGCCTCTGTCTGAGCTTCTGGGGCACGACGGGGCTTAATGGATTAATTTTCGAAGTTGAACAGCGGCGTGCTGAGGTAACGTTCGCCGTTGCTTGGCACAATCGCTACTACGCGTTTGCCGGCGCCAAGCTCCTTGGCTACCTTCAGAGCAGCACTGATCGCTGCGCCGGAGGAGATGCCGCACAAAATGCCCTCTTCCTTGGCCGCGCGGCGTGCATATTCGAATGCATCTTCATTTTCGATGGTAATGACGCCGTCATAAATTTCACGGTTCAAAATATCGGGGATAAAGTTGGCGCCGATACCTTGGATTTTATGAGGGCCGGGATTGCCGCCGGACAAAATCGGCGATGCAGCAGGTTCAACCGCATATACCTTAATACCCGGGAAGTTTTGCTTCAGCACTTCGCCTGTACCGGAGATCGTGCCGCCTGTTCCGATGCCAGCAACGAAAGCATCAAGCTTGCCGTCTAAGGAATTGATGGCTTCCACAATTTCGGGACCCGTCGTTTCGCGGTGAACCTTAACGTTGGCCTGATTTTTGAACTGCTGCGGGATGAAGTAGGTCGGGTTCTCCTGAGCCAGCTCCTCCGCTTTGCGGACCGCTCCGTTCATGCCCTCCGAGCCCGGTGTCAGCACCAGCTCGGCCCCGTACGCACGAAGCAGGTTGCGGCGCTCTACACTCATCGTTTCCGGCATAACCAGAATAGCCTTATAGCCTTTTGCGGCTGCAACCATCGCTAGACCAATGCCTGTATTGCCGCTTGTCGGCTCCACAATGGTATCGCCGGGCTTCAGCTTGCCTTCTTGCTCGGCTACTTCAATCATGCTAATCGCAATGCGGTCCTTCACGCTTGCGCCAGGGTTTTGGTACTCAAGCTTTACATAAATTTCCGCGCTTCCTTCCGGTACAAGACGGTTCAGACGAACAAGCGGTGTATCTCCAATCAGCTCCGTGATGCTTTGAACAATTTTTGCCATGAGGGAAAGCCTCCTTAATCCGACTAAAATAGTTGGTTTTGACTATCTCCATCTTATCAATGGAGTCCTTTAGTTGTCAATAGCCCTTTTCACATTTTTGGGAAAAAGTCCTGCCTCCCGCCTAAGCTCTGCCTATGCGCCTACGCGGCTTATCATTTGACTATCGCGGCTTCGTGGCTGACCAGCAGCTTTTCCTCCAGGCTGCTTAACGAGCCGACGCGCTGCAGCGCAAGCTCCCGCCGCACCATTTCTTTGACCCGCTCCGGCGGGATGCCGCCATTGCTTCTGCGGCCTGCAAGCCGAACGACGGCATAAAGGCCGTCCTCCAAAAAAATAGGACCGGCAATGTCGCCTACCTGCAGATTGCGCGCCTCCGCAAGCAAAGCCGCATCGTAGAACGGATCGTCTTCGTCAATAAATCCGAGGTCGCCGCCGCTGTCCGCTGTATATTCATCCTGTGAATAAGCAGCCGCAAGCTCCGCAAAGCCATCGCCATCGCCAAGCCAAGTCAGCAAATCCCCTGCCTGGCTGGGAGAAGCGACCACAATCCAGTTCAAATGCAGCTCTCTGCGCGGTTCGCCGTAATCGGGATGCTGCCGCAAATAGTCCCTTATTTCTTCCTCCGTTACTGCCGCCTCCCGAACGGCAATGGCCTCCAGCAGCAGACGGTGGTTAAGCTCTGCCATGGCCTGCTCCTTGCTTATGCCAAGCTGCTCCTGCATCGCCTCGAAATAAGCTTCCTCTCCGCCATAAGCCTCCGCTGCTTGCGCCAAAGCCAGATTCAGCTCGTCCTTTGAAACGTCAATCCCCTGAACGTCCGCCTCCAGCATGACAGCTCTGCGAACAAGCATTTGGCGAAGCACGGCATCTCCATGCAAACTATACAGCTCCTTAGCCAGCTCGCCCCGTGTAATGGGCACACCGCCGACAGAGGCGACAACCTGTCCGTCCATCCCTTCCGGATCGGGGTGCTCGATCAGCCCATTTTCTCCGCTTGGCGCCGCTTCCGGCTCATCCTTGTCCGATTGCAGCAACGGCAGCATTTTTACAACAACAAGGCCAGTCAGCACAATCAGGCAAATCGCTTGAAAGATAACGACCGTCCTCAACACCCTGTCTTTTCTCATGCTCCTGACATCCTTAATCTAGTCCGCGTTCGGCTGATTGATCTGCGACAGCAGAACCTCCAGCTCGGGGCGGTTGAATACAAAAGCTTCATTGCAGAAATGACATACAATTTCCGCGCTGCCGTCTTCGTCAATCAACGCTTGAAGCTCATCCGTCCCCAAGCTGATCAGCGTTTGCTCCACCCGCTCCCGTCCGCATTGGCATTTGAATGACAGCTCCATCGTGTCATGAATCACGAGGCCCTCTTCGCCTACAACCTGCTTCAGAAGATCCTCCGGCGTTTTTCCTTGCTTCATCAGGGTGGTGACGGGCGGCATGGACCCCACCGCCTGCTCCAGACGGGTAATTTCCGCATCGGTTAAGCCCGGCATGAGCTGAACGATAAATCCGCCTGCATGAAGCACGGAATTGTCGTTCTCCACCAGAACGCCTACGCCTACGGCCGAAGGCGTCTGCTCCGATACTGCGAAATAATACGTAAAGTCCTCGCCCAGCTCTCCCGAAACAATCGGCACGCTTCCCCGGTAAGGCTCCTTAAGCCCCAAATCCTTCGTTACATGCACATAACCGTTGGTTCCAACGGCTCCTGCCACATCCAGCTTCCCGTGAGCATTACTGCCGTGATGGGCCTGAGGATGATCCACGTAGCCCCGCACTTCGCCCAAAGCGTTGGCATCCACAACAACCTGGCCGATCGGGCCGTCGCCTTTTACCTGAATCGTCAGCTTCTCATGGCCCTTCAGCATAGCTCCCATCATGGCGCCAACCGTCGCCGTTCTTCCCAGCGCAGCCGTAGCGGTTGGAAACATATCATGACGCCGTCTCATTTCCTCGACCAAAACCGTGGTGCGAGCAGCAAATACTCTTATTTTTCCGCCCCAGGCCGTACCTCGAATCAATATATCCTTCAAACCTTCCATCTATTGGCCCTCCTGATTTCTTTCGTAAATCAACCGCAGCCCTTCCAGCGTAAGCAGCGGGTCCACCTCGTTCACCGTTTCGGATTCAGCCGATATCAGCTCGGCCAGTCCTCCTGTTGCGACAACATGGGGAGTTACACCGAACTCCGTCCTGATGCGGTTGACAATGCCGTCCACCTGTCCCGCATAGCCAAAAATAATGCCTGCTTGCATCGAGGTGACCGGATTGCGGCCAATTACGCTTTTTGGCTTAACCAGCTCGATGCGCGGCAGCTTGGCTGCGCGCTGGTACAAGGCCTCCGTCGAAATGGAGATACCCGGCACAATGGCGCCGCCCAGGTAATCGCCGCGTTCATCAATATAATCGAAGGTGGTTGCCGTGCCGAAATCAACAACAATGAGCGGAGCGCCATATTTTTCGATAGCGGCCACTGCATTGACGATGCGGTCCGCACCTACCTCGCGAGGATTTTCGTAACGTATGTTCAGGCCGGTTTTGACTCCAGGCCCTACAATGAGCGGAACCTTGCGCACATATTTCACGCAAAGATGCTCCAGCGTCCGCATGAGCGGAGGAACGACAGAGGAAATAATAACGCCGCTGATCTCCGACATGTGAATGCCCGCATATTGAAACAACTGATGCATGCTGATGCCATATTCGTCTGCCGTTGCAGACCGGTTGGTGCTGAGCCGCCAATGATGAAGCAGCTCCTTATCCTTGTATACGCCAAGCACGATATTGGTATTGCCGACATCAATAACCAGAATCATGAATCCTGTCCGCCCTTCTTTTCGTTTAGGTCAAGACTGATGTCCAGGTTCTGGAATGAATACGTAAGCGCGCCGACCGAAATGACGTCCACGCCGCAGGAAGCGATGCCATGAATGCTGTTCAGGTTGACGCCGCCCGAGGCCTCCACGATAATATGCGGCGATTGGCTTTTGATCAGGGATACGGCCGCTTTCATGGATTCGTGGCTCATGTTGTCCAGCATAATGATATCCGCTCCGCAAGCCAGCGCCTCTTTCACCTGCTCCAGACTTTCTGTTTCTACTTCGATTTTCATCGTATGCGGAATAAAGCGGCGAGATGCCTCGACAGCAGCCGTGATTCCGCCCGCCCCTTTAATATGGTTATCCTTGATCATGACGGCGTCATATAGCCCGAAGCGATGATTGGAACCTCCGCCTACGCGCACCGCATATTTTTCCAGCATGCGATGGCCCGGCGTTGTTTTGCGGGTATCCGCCAGCCGAACGGGGAGACCCTCCAGCTTCTGCACATAAGCAGCCGTAGTTGTCGCAATGCCGGATAAGCGCTGCATCAGATTAAGCGCCAGCCGTTCGCCGGTTAGCAGGCTATGCGTGCGGCCCTCCACCTCGGCAATGACCGTTCCTTTGGTCACATGATCGCCATCCTTCACCATCGGACGGAAAACGAGCTCTCTGTCCACGATCTCAAAAACCAGCTCCGCAACCGGCAAACCAGCAATGATTCCCTCCTGCTTCACATGAATGATGGCTTTGGACTGGGAATGGGAAGGAATGGTTGATTCCGTCGAAATATCTCCGCTGCCAACGTCCTCGTCCAGCCAGCTTTTGATCAGCCCTCTCAGGCTTTCGTCGTAGCGATGTGGATTCCACTCATACATCATTAATTCTCTCCTCGGTTATGCCTTGTATGCGGTGCAGCACCGTATGTTTTCTCCATACCAGATCATCCTTGGCTGGGAAGTCCTCGCGGTAATGCGCTCCCCGGCTTTCCTCGCGGCTGAGCGCCGCCTCCGCCGTCAGCAATGCGCAGGTGAGCAAATTGGCAAATTCGTATTCCTCGCGCTCGCTTAGCTGTGTGTGGAAGATTGGCAGCTGGCGCTTTAATTCCTCCAGCCCTTTGCGCAGACCATTTTCATGGCGCTTTAATCCGACCCAGCGTACCATAATTTTTTGCAGCTTCAAGCGCCGCTCCACAACAGCTTGAATGGACGGCTCGCTGCGGGGCGTATCTATTTTGATAACGGGATGTACATCCAGATCAGGCAATGCTTCAATTCGCTTTACAATGCGCCGGCCAAACACAATCGCCTCCGACAGCGAGTTGCTGGCCAGCCGATTCGCTCCGTGCACGCCCGTGGAGGAAACTTCGCCGCATGCAAACAGCCGTTTAATATTGGTTTCCCCGTTCAGATCCGTCTTCACTCCGCCCATCATATAATGCATCGCAGGGGCTACGGGTATCCAATCGCTCGTCAGATCAAGCCCGTATTGCAGGCAGGTTTCGTAAATCGTCGGGAACCGGTGCTTCACTTTGTCCGCAGGCTCGTGGGTAATATCAATGTAGACAAAGGTGGACCGCGTCGCCTCCATCTCGCTCACTATCGCTCTGGCCACGACGTCGCGAGGCGCAAGCTCCAACTGCTCATGATAGCGTTCCATAAACCGCTCGCCCTTAATATTGCGCAGCACGGCGCCTTCCCCTCTTACTGCTTCTGAAATGAGGAAACGCGGAGCGCCGGGGTAGCACAGCGCCGTAGGATGGAATTGAATAAACTCGACATCCTGTATATACGCGCCGGCCCTATACGCCATCGCAATGCCGTCCCCGGTCGCCACATCGGGATTTGTTGTATACCGGTACAGTTGGCCGGCCCCGCCAGAGCAAAGAATCGTTGCCTTGGCCCTGACATAAAGCCGCTCGCCGCTTGATTTCTGCACGATAGCTCCGCAGCAGACATCCTCATGAGTCACCAGATCAATGACAAAGTGATCATCCCACATCTCGATGGCAGGATTGCTCTGCGCATTTTCCAGCAGCGCGCGCACGATTTCGTACCCAGTTGCGTCGCCGTTGGCGTGAAGAATGCGGCGTTGGCTATGCGCGCCCTCCTGAGTGAGCGCCAGCTCGCCATTTTCCAGATCGAATTGGGTCCCCATCTTGATGAGGCTTCTGACGCCTTTTGTGCCTTCATGCACCAATACATCCACAGCATCGCTAGAACACAGCCCCGCCCCTGCAATCAACGTATCCTGGCGATGATAGGCGGGAGAGTCGTCCGAAGAAATAACAGCCGCAATTCCTCCCTGCGCGTAACGGGTATTGCTGTCCATCATCGTTTTTTTCGTAATCATCAGAACCGATTGAAAGCGACTTCCTCTTATAGCCGTAAAAAGACCGGCAATGCCGGCCCCGATGACGAGCACATCTTTATCCACAACCGGAAGCTTGTCCAGGTCGGCGTCAATCAAGTACCTTGGTATCATGAGGTCCCCTCCTAATGAAACATAAAAAACCTGTAGCAAAACAAAATGAGTACAAAAAACCTCTCCCGAGGCGGTCCAATCGCGAGGCGTTCCAACGATTATGAGCAATGTTAATGTTGTGGTTCAGCCTTAACATGCCTTAAAATCAGCGCCTGAACTCACTGAGCGAGAGTGTCAAACACGGAGGACGGTAATCTTTTGTCAAAATGGACATTACCAGCAGCCTTTTGCCCGCCTGGCGGTCACCGATGACCGCTAGAGCCCCTAATGGATACAGCAGCTTCAGCTAATGGTCACCCGCGTCCTTTACACACTCAAAATCCGCATTTTGGGGATGAATATTAGCTTTTACGGTCATGCATGACCTTTACACATGGACATTGCATCAAAACAAGTTCTTTTTCGAGTCTTCATTTTCTATATTAATCATACCCCAGCATCCAGCAACTGCACAATTCCGTTTTACAGAAAAAGAGTCCGTTCAGAGCTTCGACTTGCAGCTTTTCTTGCATCAACTATTCATGTACGTCCAGATCGCGAAAGGTTTCATTAAGCCAGTCCAGAAAGCGCTCCTTCTCCTCAAACTGCGGAAAATGTGCGGAATCCTCGAACAGAACAAACTCCTTCTTCGGAGCCTGCAGCTCGTCAAAATAATGCTCCGCCGCTTTCGCGGACGTCATGTAATCGTATTGCCCCATCACAAAGTAAACGGGGAGCTGCAATTGCTTGACGAGAGAGGGCAACGGATATTCGGTTTCCTCCTTAAGCAGCTGATCTTGCGTTTCTTTGACGCCAAAAAGATAACGAATCACATCGAGTCCGTTGTATTCCGTGCTAGTCAGGAAACCTGTGTAATAGTCCTTGTTGTCGTTAATCAGCCTGGAGGCGCCGCCGTATTTGCGAATCAGACTTCTCGGAACGAATACGCCGCCCGTTTCAATAGACTCGCGCATCCCCTCCAGTTTGTTGGCATCCTTGGTATTGCCCTCTGCCTGAGCCTGAAGGATGGCGTAATTCAAGCCGTCCAGCTCGCTTTCCACCGTGTCGGAAACTTGACCGATCCCGATATAGGCGCGGAACTTCTCAGGCGCCTTGGCTGCTGCCTTTATTCCAATATAGGTACCGAAGGAATGACCAGCGAGCACCACCTTGCTTTGCCCCAGCTCTTCAGCAACATAATCAGTCAGAGACAACAAATCGTCTACAAGGCCATCCGTTGTCAGGTCGGAATAATCCTCCCCGAAATGATACGACTTTCCGCTTCCTCGCTGATCGTAATGAACGATCGTGTACCCCTTTTCCCATTCCTTCTGATACTTTCTGACATAAGGAATTTCCGAAGCCCCAGGTCCCCCATGCACAAAAAGCAGAACAGGATTGTTCCGGTCCATTCCGCGAATCATAATCTGATGATCAGCCCCGTTAATCTTCACCTTTTCAAAACGGCTAATGCTGTTTTCGCCAGCGATAGAGGGCGTCCAGGTTGGAAAAAACAGAAACAGAAGCAGTAACCCCGTTGCCGACAGCAACGTCCACTTGATTGCTTTCAGCCCTTTTTTACGAAGCATAATTCTCTCCCTCAGAAACATTCAGGGCATGGCTGCCTCCGAAACCGCCGGATGGTCGCCATGCCCTCTAAAGTCAGCTATTGCCTATCTATTTCAGACTCCATCAAGCAGCTTGCCTCACCCTGCAGTCCTTCCTATTGCACGCTCATGAGCATCATAATTGTTATTTCACTTGCAGCATGCGCTCTAGGGACAAGCGGGCTTGATCCGCAACGTGCGGCGGTACATAAATCTGCGGCTGCATCGTTTCAAGCGCCTTTACAAGCTTCTTGAGGTTATTCACCTTCATATTGGGACAAACCAAATATTTGGATGCAAAATGGAACGTTTTGTCCGGGCTGTCGAGTCTGAGCTGATAACCCGTTCCATCCTCCGTACCTACGATAAATTCCTTGCAGTCGGATTCCTTGCAATATTTAATAATCGCCGTTGTGCTGCCGACAAAATCGCCCAGCTCAACAACCTCGGGACGGCATTCCGGGTGTACGACAAATTGAGCGCCCGGATGTTTGGCCTTCATTTCCTCAACATCCTTGACCGTCAGCATGTCGTGAGTATTGCAGTAGCCTTCCCAAATGATCATTTTTTTGTCCGTATTCTGCTGAACGTAATGGCCCAGATTTTTGTCCGGCACCCAGATGACTTCGTCGCCTTCAACCGAATTAACTACCTTGACGGCGTTGGCCGAGGTGCAGCAAATATCCGTTTCGGCTTTGATTTCAGCGGAGGAGTTAATGTACGTTACCACTGTAGCGTTTGGATGTTGGGCCTTCAGCTTGCGCAAGCCATCCACATTGACCATGTCGGCCATGGGACAACCCGCTCTTTCGTCGGGAATAATGACTGTTTTGTTAGGAGCCAGAATTTTGGCGCTTTCTCCCATAAAATGAACGCCGCAAAACACGATGACATCGGCATCCGTTGCCGCTGCCTTCTGGGCCAACAGAAAGGAATCGCCCCTGAAATCGGCAACCTCCTGAATTTCATCCCGCTGATAATAATGGGCAAGAATGATGGCATTGCGTTCCTTCTTCAATTGCATCAGCCGTTCGCGCAGCTCGCGGGTCTGCTCCGCCTTGCGCTCCAGTGCCAGTGCTTCCACGATAACTTCACTCCTCTTATAAGGGATGGCCGCATGACAAGCAACAAACATGATCTGCGGCGGCTCATTCCGTTATCCGGCAAGTACGCTTTGTGAATAGAAGCACAAAGCAACTAAGCCAATTGTATTTAGTTTAAACTAATAGGGGGTATTTCATTTGATTAAGACTTAATTTACACTTGCCTGATAGGTCTGTCAATGCATGTGTGACCAATATTACGTCCTCGGGGCAAAAAAACTCTTTTACTCCTGCTCAACCAGCAGTTTCAAGCCTTCAAACATCAAATGCCAGCCCGTGCGGGACGCATCGTGGTAATCCTGCGCCGCTTGCAGCGCTTCTTCCTGACTCCAGCCCTCTTCCTGAGGAACAAGTATTTGCTGGGTAAACACCATCCGGCATCCACCGTCCTCTCCTTCAATAGAAACCGTTAACGTGTCTTCGGAATCGCTGAATTGAGGCATGCAGAAGGTAAACACGAGCTTGCCGGGAGCCTCAATCTCCACATACCGGCCGATGGCCTTGTAATCCATCCCGTTCCGTTGGTCAACGATTTCCCAATGCCCTCCAATGGTCAAATCGGCGGTTGCGGCTTTATTGGACTCGGCTCTGGTCATCAGCCATTGGCCCATTAACTGCGGATTGGTCCAAGCCTCAAACAGCCTTTCGGGGGTTGTCTTGAAGCTGCGGTCCATCATCAATGTAAGATAAGAAGCTTTTTCTTTTTCCATTATTCCTCTGCCCCTTTTCTGTTCCGTTCGTGTTGCCCGGTGATCTTTTATTTATTCTTTATGCCTTTGTTCATTTTGATCAACCATGAGCCTCAAGTATACCTCTCCCATAACAAAAACGCCAAACCTGTAACCGGTCTGGCGCTTTGTCCATTGACTATTGGCTGACTGCTTTATCTGCGGCCCGGATCATATGGCTGACCTAGCGCGGCTGGAGCGCTGGAGCGTCCCACTGCACCGGCAAGAACGATCAGCGTAAGCACATAAGGCAGCATATAGAATACTTCCGTTGGTATTTGACTGGCCATATCGAACAGCTGCGCAAAATTGCGAAGCGCCTGCGCCATTCCGAAGAACAGAGCGGCACCTGCAAGGCCAAGCGGGTTCCACTTGCCGAATATAAGGGCGGCAAGCGCAATAAAGCCTTGTCCCGAAATCGTATTGTGCGCAAAATTGCTTGTTGTGGTGAGCGCAATGGTTGCTCCGCCAAGACCTGCCAAAGCACCGCTCAGCATAACGCCGATGTAACGGTATTTGGCCACGCTGATGCCCACCGTGTCAGCCGAGCTCGGATGCTCGCCAACCGCGCGAAGACGCAGCCCGAATGGCGTTTTGAACAAAACGAAATAGCTGACCACAACGAGAACGATTGCGATATAGGTTGGCGGGTAAGCTCTGAAAAAGCCTTCGCCGATAATTGGAATTTTCGACAGAAAAGGGATTGCCTGCTTATGGAAAACATCCACAAGCTGTCCCGTCTGCGCGGAGCCTTCATACAGGCTGCGGGTAAAGTAGATGGCGGAGCCTAGCGCCAGAATGTTGATGACGACGCCAACAACGGTCTGGTCTGATTTAAACGTAACGGTCGCCACCGCGTGCAGCAGCGAGATCAAAACGCCGTAAATCAGTCCGGCAAGCATGCCGATCCAAGGCGACATGGCGCCCATGCCGTATTGCGATGCGTAGTCTGTTGCTACGGCTGCCGCAAATGCGCCGGATACCATAAGCCCCTCCAGGCCGATATTGACAACCCCGGACCGCTCGGAAAACATGCCGCCGAGTGCGGCAAAGATCAGCGCCGTAGAAAAAACCATGGTAATATTTATTAATTGACCCAATACTTCCATGCTACGCCGCCTCCTTTGACTTGTCGGACCGTTTGAGTTTCAGCGGTTTGAGAATAAATTTGACAATGCCGTGTGCGGCGACAAAGAAAATAACGGAGCCAATTACAATCCGTACAATTTCCGAAGGGACGCCCGCGCCAAAGCTCATGCCATTGGAGCCGTAGCTTAAACCGCCGAACAACACAGCACCCAGCAGCACGCCGATTGGCGTATTGCCGCCCAGAAGCGCAACGGCGATGCCGTCGAAGCCATAGCCTACCGAAGCGGCAAGAACCGTCTGGTTGCCGAATACGCCCAAAATTTCGAATACGCCGCCAAGTCCGGCGAACACGCCACTGATAAACATGGATTTTACGATTGTGCGGTTTACGTTCATGCCCGCATAGAGCGCAGCATCCGGATTATGGCCAACCGCGCGAAGCTCATACCCCTGCTTCGTGCGCCACAGCAGAATAAAAAATACCAGCACACAAGCCAAAGCCACAAACGTGCCCCAATGCATACGCGCCTTGTCCATAAGCTGAACCAGCCAATCAATGGACATCAAAGCGGATTCATGTACGTTCCGCGATTTCTGCTGTCCTGGCTCAAGCAGAAACTTGGTGACGATATAGTTGGCCAAATAAAGCGCCGTCCAGTTCAGCATAATGGATGAAATAACCTCGTTGACCCCTCGTTTTGCTTTGAGGTAACCAACAAGCCCCGCCCACAAGCCGCCAAACAGAGCGCCTGTCAGAATGGCCAGCGGACCATGCAGATACCAGGGAAGATCCAGCAGCACGCCAATCAACGTCGCCCCCGTCATCCCCATAATGAATTGACCTTCAACGCCAATATTAAACAGGCCAGTCCGGAATGCAAAAGCTACGGCAAGGCCGGTAAAAATAAGCGGCGTAATGGCGCGAATCGTTTCTCCCATATGGTAGGAACTGCCGAAAACCCGTTTGAACAAGGAGCCATATGCCAACAGGGGATCATAGCCTCCCGCCAGCATGGCAAGAGCACCGACCAGAAGCCCCAGCAGAATTGAAACCAGAGGTACCAGCAGGGACGACTTGTTAAAAATCTTTTTGATCATTTCCATCTCTGCTATCCCTCCCTTTTTCCGCTGCCGGTCATCAATAGGCCAAGCTTCGCGTCATCGCGTTCATGGGCATCCACTTCGCCGGTCAGCCTGCCTTCAAACATAACGGCAATCCGGTCGCTTAACGCATACAGCTCGTCCAGCTCAAAGGAAATGAGCAGGATTGCCTTGCCTTGATTCCGGGCTTCCACCAGCCGTTTATGAACGAATTCGATCGCTCCGATATCCAAACCGCGAGTAGGCTGTACAGCAATGAGTAAATCCGGATTTTTGTGCAGCTCGCGGGCAATAATCGCTTTTTGCTGATTGCCGCCCGACAGCGCTCTGGCATGGGTGGAGATGCCGGAGGAGCGCACGTCAAACTCCGTAACCAGCTCCTGCGCCGTTTTGTCCATCATTTTGAAATCGAGAAAGCCGTGGCGGCCATAGCGCTCGTCAAAATACGTACCCAAAATCATATTTTCACTGAGTGAAAAATCGAGCACCAGACCATGCTTGTGACGATCCTCTGGAATATGCCCTACACCGCTTTTACTGATTTCTCGCGGCGTCAGGTTTGTAATGTCATTGCCATTCAGCGTAACGGTACCGCCATGCGTCTTGCGCATCCCCGTAATGCCGTAGATCAGCTCGCTTTGGCCGTTGCCGTCTACGCCGGCGATGCCCAGAATTTCGCCCGCCCGGATTTGAAAGGTCATGCCATTTAATGCTTTTTTGCCTTGATCTCCGTTCATGGTCAGATCGCGCACATCAAGCACAACGTTGCCCGGATTGGACTGCTGCTTCTCAACCTTGAAGGAAACATCGCGTCCCACCATAAGCCCGGCCAGCTTCTCCTCCGTCGCATCAGCCATATCGTCAACCGTTGCAACCACCTTGCCGCGCCGAATAACCGTTACAGCATCCGCAAGCGCCATAACCTCTTTGAGCTTATGCGTAATGATGATAATGGATTTGCCTTCTGCCGCCAGGCCACGGATGATCTCCAACAGCTCTTCGATTTCCTGAACCGTCAAAACAGCCGTTGGTTCATCAAAAATAACGATGTCCGCGCCTCTGTAAAGCGTCTTCAAAATTTCCACGCGCTGCTGCATGCCAACCGTAATATCTTGAATCCGCACCTGCGGATCTACTTTCAATCCATATTGCTCGGAAATTTCCTTCACCTTGCGGTTCGCGAGCTTGTAATCTATCGTTAAGCCTTTTTTGGGCTCTTCGCCCAGCACAATGTTCTCCGCAACTGTAAACGGCTGAACCAGCTTGAAATGCTGATGCACCATCCCGATGCCAAGCTCAATCGCTTTGGAAGCGCCGCTAATAACGGTTTGTTTACCATTAATCCAGATTTCGCCTTCATCTGGCTGATACAGTCCAAACAGAATATTCATAAGCGTAGATTTGCCAGCGCCATTTTCGCCAAGCAAAGCATGAATTTGACCTTTTTTTAACTCAAAATCAATGGAGTCGTTCGCTACAAGACCTGGAAAACGCTTTGTAATTCCTTTTAGCTGCACGACTGTTTCGTTCTGATTCATTCCGCTACCATCTCCCGGAATCGACCTGTTTGACCGACTTATTAGTCCCATACCTAGAAGTGAAACAGGACAAGACCGGTCATATGGCCGGTCTTGCCTTATTGCCGCATACAGCGGCGCAACTCTTAAAAGAGGGTATTCAACCTTCTTTAGCCTTGAGGTTTATTAATTATTCAGCAGGAACAACAATTTCGCCGCTAATGATTTTAGCTTTGAACTCGTCAACCTTCTTCAAAACGTCCTCAGGAACGTTTTTCTTCGATGTTTCTGGAAGACCTACAGCATCATCCTTCAGACCAAGCTCTTGAGTGCCGCTAGTCCAATTGCCGTCAATCAGGTCCTTCGAAATTTTATGAACGGCTGCATCTACGCCCTTCATCATGGAAGTCAGAGTTACTTCGTCGCCAAACTCCAGGGATTGGTCCTTGTCAACGCCGATAACCCAAACTTTTTCGCCGTTCTTTTTGCGCTCGATTGCTTCGTTGAATACGCCATTGCCAGTACCGCCGGCTGCATGGAACACGATGTCATAGCCGTCGTTGTACAGAGTTGCCGCAGCGCTTTTGCCTTGGTCAGGCTTGTCGAATGTGCCCGTGTATACAACTTTAACGTTTGCGTCAGGGTTTGCCGCTTTAACGCCAGCAACAAAACCAGCTTCAAAACGTTTGATAACCGGAATTTCCATGCCGCCTACAAAACCGATTTTTTTGCTTTCGGACATCAGGCCGGCTACAACGCCAACCAGGAAGGAGCCTTCATGCTCGGCAAATGTAACCGAAGCTACGTTTGGAGCGTCAACAACAGCGTCAATAACCGCCAGCTTTGCATCCGGGTTTTCATTGGCAACCTTCAGGATTGCGTCCGTGAACAAGAAGCCGATACCCCAAGTCAGGCTATAGCCTTCGCGAACGAAGTTGTTCAGGTTTGGTTCCATGTCGGCTTCGCCTTTGGATTCCAGGAACTTTGTTTCAGCGCTGGTTTCCTTGGACAGGCGTTGAAGAGCTTCCCAAGCGCTTTGGTTAAAGGATCTGTCGTTTACGCCGCCTACGTCAGTAACCATACCGATTTTAAAATCCTTGCCGCTTTCATCAGATACAACTTCAGGTTCGCTTCCGCCTTGGCTGCCGCCGTTGTTGTTTTTCTTGTCTACTCCGCAAGCGGACAGAACAAGGCTGATGGAAAGCACCAGCATAAGCATTAAGCTCGCTGTCTTCTTCATTTCATAATCTCCCCTTATCTTCTTGGTTTGTATGCTAAAACAGCCATGCTGCTCATACACATGCTTATGAGGTTGTTCGGCTCGCACTTATGTAGTATAAGTAAACCTTCCCGCTATTATTTCATTATAATGACAAAAATCATGCCGTCAATCAAATTGTGTTATATTACGTTACATTTTCACTAACATTGTATTTAATCACCAAATATCACTATAAAAAATAAAAATAAAACCCGCTCAATTGCCGCTTCAACGCTTTATTATGTTAAATTATATGTCATTTCACATAAAAAGTATCCCGGTATTCTCGTCGGAATACCGGGATACTTTCATTTGGATTTATTGCTTGTTGGAATCATCATTACCGTCATTGGAGGAAGTCGTTGAATTCGGGGTATCCGAACCGCCGTCTTCACGCGGCTGAATACGAACCTTCACATCTCCGATTTCATCGATAATCGGCTCTGCCTTGGACTCCCCAGAGGATTCGCCATCGGAACCGTTGCCGGGTTCGCCGGATTCGGATTCACCGCTGCTCAATACTCCTTTTTCGATCAACGATTTGATTTGCTCCATCTCCAGCGTTTCTTCATTCAGAAGCGTCTGGGCGATCAGATGCATCTCCTCGCTCTTTTCCGTCAACAGCTTTTTCGCTCTATCGTAACAGCTGTTGATGATTGTCTGCATTTCCTGATCAATCTCATAGGCAATCGCATCGGAATAGTTAGGCTCATGGCCCAAATCGCGGCCCAGGAATACTTGGCCTTGAGCGTTGCCGAATTGCATCGGTCCAAGTCGGTCGCTCATGCCGTATTCCATAATCATGCTGCGGACAATACTCGTTGCTTGCTTGAAGTCGCTATAAGCGCCCGTTCCGATTTCACCAATAAAAATTTCCTCGGCTACGCGGCCTGCAAGTAATCCCGTTACTTTGTCAAGCAGCTCTTGCTTGGTTACAAGCATACGGTCTTCCTTCGGCAGCATGATGACATAACCGCCGGCGCGACCGCGAGGAATAATGGTTACCTTATGCACCAGATCGGCATGCTCCAGAAAGAAGCCTGCGATGGTATGACCCGCCTCGTGATACGCCACAATTCTTTTTTCGCGCTCGCTGATGACACGGCTTTTCTTCTCGGTTCCCACAATAACGCGGTCAATCGCGTCATCGATATCATTCATTGCAATTTCCTTCTTGTTGCGTCTAGCCGCAAGAAGCGCTGCTTCGTTAAGCAGGTTTTCCAGATCGGCGCCGCTGAAGCCTGTTGTGCGCTTCGCGATAATGTCCAGCTTCACATCACCAGTCAAAGGTTTGTTGCGGGCATGCACCTTCAGTACAGCCTCACGGCCTTTAACGTCAGGACGGTCAACGGTAATCTGACGGTCGAAACGTCCCGGACGGAGCAACGCGGGGTCAAGAATATCCGCGCGGTTTGTCGCAGCAATGATAATAATGCCTTCATTGGCGCCAAAACCGTCCATCTCGACGAGCAATTGGTTAAGCGTCTGCTCGCGCTCGTCATGCCCGCCGCCAAGTCCGGCGCCGCGCTGACGGCCAACAGCGTCAATTTCGTCAATGAAAATAATACAAGGCGAATTTTTCTTCGCATTTTCGAACAGGTCGCGTACGCGGGATGCGCCAACGCCAACAAACATTTCGACAAAATCGGAACCGGATATGCTGAAGAACGGTACGCCAGCTTCGCCTGCCACTGCGCGGGCGAGCAACGTTTTACCAGTACCCGGAGGTCCCACCAGCAATACGCCCTTGGGAATACGTGCGCCAACCAGATTGAATTTGCGGGGGTCCTTGAGGAAGTCGACGACTTCGACAAGCTCCTGCTTCTCTTCATCCGCGCCAGCTACGTCCTCAAATGTTACGCGCTTCTTCTCTTCGTTATAAAGCCTTGCCCGGCTTTTGCCGAAGTTCATCACTTTGCCGCCGCCGCCTTGCGCCTGGTTCATCAGGAAGAAGAACAGGACAAGCAGCAGAAGGAAAGGAACGATTGAAGTCAGGAATGTCAGCCAGAAGCTTGGGCGGTCCATCGGCTTGGATTCAAGCGTGTAGCCGTATTGCTTAGACCATTCCACCAGCTTATCCTCTGCGGATATGGGAGCGCGGGCCGTAAAGGTGTCCTTGTCCACGTCAGCCGGCTTGTTCTTGTATTTGCCCGTCACAATGTAGGTTTGATCATGGTACTTGATTGTCAGTGCCTCAACGTTGCCAGCTTCGATCGCAGCCTGAAGCTGGTCGTATCTTAACGGCTTGGTATTGTCACCTTGACCGCTAATGTATTGAAATATGCCAACGGTAACCAGAAAGATGATCAAATAAAAACCAGTATTACGGATGATCCGATTCATCCCCTACCTCCTCTCGAGCGCTTTAGATATTTTACCATAGCATGACTTTCCATCTCAATAGAGCCTCGGGAGCCCCTGCATGTTACGGTAAGGGAAGTTACTTTTCATATACATGCGGCTTCAGAATGCCGACGTAGGGCAGGTTGCGGTATTGCTCCGCGTAATCCAGACCGTAGCCTACAACGAATTCGTCCGGCAGCGTAAAACCTTTGTAATCCGGCTGCAAATCGACCGTGCGGCGCGCGGGCTTGTCGAACAAAGCGACAACCGTCACCGACTTGGCGCCCCGGTGCTCCAGCACATCGATCAGATAGCTAAGCGTAAGGCCGCTGTCGATAATGTCCTCCACGATCAAAATTTCGCGGCCCTCTACCGGCACATCCAGGTCCTTGATGATTTTGACCACGCCGGAGGACTTGGTGGACGCTCCGTAGCTGGATACGGCCATAAAGTCGATTTCAAGCGGAACCGTAATATTTTTGACCAGATCGGACATAAAAATAAATGCGCCTTTGAGAACGCAAATAACGAGCGGATTGCGCCCCTCGAAATCAGTGCTCAATTGCGCGCCAAGCTCTTTTACCTTTTGGATGATTTGCTCTTCGCTGTAAAGTACGTCCTTGATATCGTTCTGCAAAATAAAGCTCCTCCTACATCCTCACCTATGTGTATGAAATAACCCTTGCTTCTTATTCGTTGCGCGCCGTAATGTAAAGCAGCTCCCGTCCGTCCTTCACGGCCAGCGCATGGCTGGAGCGGCGAATGCCCGGAATCCAGAGCAGCCTGCCACCGGCGTCACAGAGCAGCGGATATAACGCTCTGCAAGATGGCGGCACCTTCTCGTCAACGAACATATCTTGCACCTTTTTTGACCCATTTAATCCTAAAACTTGAATTCTGTCGCCCGGCAAACGGCTTCGGATGACGAGTGGCAGCTCCAGCTGGCTGCAGTCGAAGCAGGCCAGATAACCCGCCGTCTGCGCATTTCCCGCTTCCGGCTCCGCCGACCAATGGAAGGTAAAGGTCCATCCGCTTGGTTCAGCCTCCAAAGCCTGAAGACCGGGTGCGATCTTGTAGACATAGCCGCCTGCTCCAAGAGCCGGCACCGCCGCATCGCTCCGTTCGCGAAACCAGCGCATGATGCCGTATTCCCGTACGCAGACCAGGTTGGCCCCGATGTCCATTCTCCAGGTTGAGGGGGACTCAGGCAAGGCCGCAAGCCGCATTTTCTCTATGCCTTCAAAGGATAAGTAATCATTTTCCTGCAAAAGATACCTTAATATTAGTTTAATCAATCTCCTTTGTAAAGCGACATGAAGCCTTGTCAGATCGGCGCAGGATACCTCTAAATGCCCCTGTCTTCGGGAAACGATTGATTCCAGCAGCAACTCCGTCTGCTGCTCCATGTAATCATCCTCTGCTCCCGCTACTTCTGCAAGACGCTGGAGTGATGATGACAGGCGCGGATTATATTGTTCCAGATAGGGCAAAATGTCCAGCCTCACCTTGTTGCGGAAGTAGTCCCGCTTTGCATTGCTGCTGTCCACCATATAGGGAATGCCATAATCCTCGCAGTATCGCAGAAGGCCTGACTTGTTCATACGCAGGAGGGGACGAATGAGTTCCATGTTTTTTTCGGCCCGTTTGTCCGTCATTCCCGACAGCCCGCCAAGCCCCGCGCCGCGGATCAGCCGCATCAGCACCGTCTCCGCCTGGTCGTCGGCATGATGGGCCAGCGCGATGATAGCAGCGCCGTGCCGTTCCGCCGTATCGCGAAGAAAGGCGTACCGCTTCTCCCGGGCCGCCGCTTGCAGATTAAGCCTATTTTCCTGAAGATACGCGGGCATATCCAGCGTAACGGTCTCGCACGGAAGCTCCAGGCTCGCCGCAAACCGGACTACCGTATGCAGCTCCCGCTCCGACTCCTCGCCGCGGAACCCGTGATTCACATGGGCCACGATAAGACGCAGCCGCTGCTCCTTCGACACGGAATGAAGAAGATGCAGCAGAGCCATGGAGTCCGGCCCCCCGGACACGGCGACTACAATGGCATCGCCATAACGCCACAGCTCCTTCTTCTCCGATATCTTTAAAAAGGCGCTCACGATAGCCTGTGAGCCGTTCGGCTCTCTGCCTATGCCCTGGCCTGTTTCGGGAGTCTCCCCCGTCTGCATCTCTTAACGACCCCCTCAATGCCTGTCTGCCCTATGTGCAGCAGCCCCGCCTATAACATATTACGCAGCATCCAGTAGATGGATACGGCAAGCAAAATGCTTGTTGTTGCCGCCAATCCCTTCAGCCAGCCCGGCGTAGCTCCCGCCTTGCGCTTGACGCGCCGATGCATCAGGCCGCGCCAGGCCTCCGCTCCTTCGGCGGCGTCTGCAAAGCCGCCTTCCAGCGCCTTCCGCAGCCAGCCCTCCATTGGCCGAAGCGCCGTGCTGCTTGAGATAATCCCCAGCAAATCGGACGCCGTCCGGTTCTGGGGCAAAATCTCTTTTGTCAGAGCTACAAGTCTCCGGGGCTCGTGAAGCTGGACGGTTAGCACCGCGAAAGAAAATAAATCATAGCCGGGATCTGCCGAGCGCGGACCGCTGTTCCAGTATCCGCGATCATAGATTTCCGTAAACTGACGTATACTTCTGCCGATCTCCGAAACGCCGCCGTAGTCAACCAGCTCCACATGTCCGTAATCGGCCACCATGACGTTTTCCACCTTCAAGTCGCCAAACACCCAGCCCGCCCTGTGCAGCCTGGCTAATCTGCCCAGCAGGTTCAAGCCTACTAGAGGAAACCACTCCGTGCCCTGCTGCTTTAAATAGTCGGCAAGAGTGTCTCCACGCACATACCGCATTATATAGAAGGGATATTTGCGGCCGTCCGGCCCGTACAAATCGTCCACGTCAAAGAGAAACGGCTCCATGCCGCTGCCTTGTTTAGCGATGTTTTTGAGCACGTTGATTTCGGATTGCAGGTCCACGGCATCGGCGCCAACCTTGAGCGCCAGCCATTCCCGATCCCTCTGCACCAGATATACCTTGCCGTTGGCGCCTTCGCCCAGAAGGCGTTCTACCCGGTAACGCCCCTGCTTCCATTTGCCAACCACGACATTGCCCCGCCGCAGCTCCAAATTAAACGACGTAGTCACCCATCATCCCATCACTTTCATATCGCTCCTTGCGTCCAAAGTCGCCTGAACGATAATAATCTATCACCTGCATAATCGCAGGTCCCGTCGGCGTAGTTCCGCCCATCTGAAGCTTGGGAAAAATACTCTGTATGCCTTTCAAATGGCTGCTCCATCCCAAATCCATCAAGCATTCGTCGTCATGCCGGGAGCCCGGAAAATGAAACACCGAAATCTGGCTGCTCCCCTGCCTTGCCTGCAGGCTCAGCATCAAATCGTGAATGGCCTCCTCCACGGCTGCCATCTTGGGCTTCATGCTGGCGCTGGCGTCGATGAGCAGAGCAACCTTAAGGTCTGTTGTTTCGCCCAGCTCGTCAATGACCCGAACAACCTCTCCCCGCTTCTCCGGCGGCAATGAATCAATCGATCCGTCGCCAAGCACCTGCTTCAGCTCTTTTTGAACCGCCAGCTGAATGGTCTGCACCACCGTCTTGCGGGTCATCATTTGAACCGTTTGGGATAGCTGCCTCGTATGGACCATCCGGCTAAGGCCGCCGCCCGCCCTGGCAATCTCCTCGATTTCGGCTGCTCCCAGTTCTCCGACATCCCCGCCATCCAGCACGCCTACCACATTGACCGTAATGCCCTCCGACCTCGCATGAGCGGCAGCTACAACGGGACTAATCCCCACATTGGAGCAGCCGTCCGTAATCAGCAAAATTTGCTTCATTCCTTATCCCTCCGCATATTCGGCGTTTGAAGCTATAAAGCCTTTTCTACCAGCTTTGCCGAATATGATAGGAGATAAACGGTCTACTTCTATTATCGTCATTATAGCATAGCGATTTTCCCCCTAAAGGAAAACTGCTGAGAGAAAACCCCGGCTTGCAACGTATAAATCAGTTTAACTCAAACTATACCTTGTTGACATCAGTCAAAGCTCCCACAATTAGATATAAAAGACAGGAGGCGCTCTGTATGAAGCTAACGCTAACCCCGGTTGACCAAAATAACTGGTACGCCGTTACGCAGCTTGAGGTATCAGAAGAACAAAAATCCGTATTTCCTGTCCCGGCCGTCTATTGGCTGGCGGAATCCGCCTATTGCGGCTTTACGCCGCTGGCTATGTATGCGGGGGATCAGCTCGTCGGCTTCGCCATTCATGCAATCGACCCCGATGACGGCATCTGCTGGATTATGGCCTATATGATTGATGCCAGATTTCAAGGCACCGGCTATGGCCGAACGGGCATGCTGGCCCTGATCGCCCATTTGCGCAAGCTTCGCCTCTCCGACAAGCTCCGGCTCGGGCATCGCCCCGAGAATGAACGCGCCGCACGGCTGTATGCCTCTCTTGGATTTGAAGAAATCGACCGCCAAGGGCATGAAGTCATCAGGGAGCTTACGCTTTGAGCGCCGATATGAGGAAATTTGAAAAATCAGGAAATTCGTAAAATCAGGAAAGCCGCAAAAAAGGCAAGACCGCATCCAAAAATTCAGCGGGGCTCTCCAAATGAGGGTAGTGGCCGCATTTCTCCAGCCTGACCAGCTTCGAGCCCTTTATAGAGCGATGCACCTGCCTGCAAATTCCTTGATTAAACGCCAGGTCGCGCCCAGCCTCCACGATCAAAACCGGGTGCTCGATTTCACTTAAGCGCCCGATAGCATAAGGCTTCAATGGCCGATGATGAGATGGCTTCTCCTGATAAAAGGCTTCATTAGCCAAATACAGCTCTTTAAACTTCTGCCGGCCTGTTTCATCCTGTGGGATGGTATATTGCCAAAAGGCATCATCCATAAAATGCTCCGCCGCTCGCTGGATTCCATGCTTTTTGACCCTAATAAAATCTTTGATCCCTTGCCAGGTCAGCCTTAACGGATACCTGGTTCCATTGATGGAAGGCGCAACCAGCACCAGCTTCTCCACCCTGTCCGGGTAAGCCAGTGCAAAGTCGATAGCCGCGCTGCCGCCAAACGATGAGCCGACCAAACTGGTTTTTTGGATGCCGAAATGGTCCATCATGTCTTTTAAATCCTGATAATACGAAAAGGGAGCTTTGGCCGCCTCAGTTTTGCCATATCCCCTCTGATCGTAACGAAGCACCCGGAACTCCTTCGCAAACGTCTCGACATGCCAATCCCAAACCGCCAGATTGGAATACCCGCCATGCAGCAGCACAAGCGGCGTCCCTTCGCCTTCCATGGCAGCATGAAAAGCCGTTCCATTTATGACATGCAGCTGGTCCTCATTCATGACTGGAGCCCCCTTTACCCTTGAGGCGTTCAAGCGTTTCAAGAGACTCCGTACACCAATCCATTCGTGCCTTTGAGGATAAAATGCCATAACGGAGCGTCAGCATCCAGAACGGATATTCTTCATCCTCCTTATGCTTATCCAGCAAATTGGACTGCTCCAAATAAATTTGATGCATGGCTGCGAACTCATCCCGTTCCTTTTCCAATAATGCTTGAACGGCATCCGTGTCCTTTGAGGTCGCAAAATACACCTTCAGCAAAAGCTCATCCCGGTAATTGACCGCCCTTGCGGGATTGCTAAGCCATTCTCGAAAATAGTCCAGTCCAAGCGGAGTAATCCGAAATTTCTTTTGCCCCCGCGTCCGGTCGGGAAATGGAATCTCCTCCGCGTATTCCTGCTTTACCAGCTGCTTCAGGACAGGATAAATCTGTCCGAAGCTCTCGCTCCAGAAATGGCGTAAAGACCCGTCAAACCGTTTTTTGATTTCATAGCCCGTGCAATCGCCTTGAGATAACACTCCCAAAACCGCAAATAGCGTCGTGTTTGATTTTCCCATATTAGCTCCTTTAACATATCTATTAGATATATATCTAATAGATATGTTAATACAAAATTACAGGAAACTCAATATATTCCCAATCCCAATCGCCAGCCCGTCTATACAATAAAATAATCCTTTAAGAGTCCAGCTGAGCAAGCAGTTCTTTAACCGCAGCCTCCGACATCGCCAGTACCCCGCTATCGTTCACAACTATACGGCCCTGCTTGATACGAGCGTCCAGCCAGTCCGTTATAAATTCCGGCGCGTAGCCGCCCGTGCTGAACTCTCCGCCAAACGCGATCATTCTGCTATATACCTCCAGGTATTGCCCTCTGTATGGTCCGGGGTAGCTGAACGAATAGAGCCAAAATTGCAAATCGTACATCAGAGTTGACCGTTCATCAGCATGCAGCGCAAAATATCCCTTATCCTGAACGATTTCCGTACAAATGTGGCGGATTTTGCTCTCCAGCCCCTCCACCTCCGAGGATGCCTTGTCGACCAGCTCCCCCAGCAACGGCGAAAACGGCGCCTCGGCCACCATGCGCAAATCTTCCTCCTTGTCAGTCTCAGAAGTGTCGAAGACCTCGTCATTCACCAAGCCGCGTACAAAGGCTTCAAAACTATGGGCCAAATAAGTAATTTCATAGTCGCCTTCCTGATCCACATGAACAACGGATGGCTCCCCTTCCGGCCCGCAAAACCGGTAATCCAGCATGACCACGTCATGTCCCGCAGAAGGACAATCGCAGATGACGACGCCGAGATCGGGGTACCCCCATTCCTCGATCATAAACCGGCTCCCCAAATCTCCGCCGAGCGAATACATCTTTTTGCGGCCAATGCCCATGATGGAGCTAATGGCGATATGGTCCTCCGACCAGGAGGTAGGCTCCGTTGTCGGAAAACTCGTATTAAGCGGCACTCCCCCGTTTTGCGTCTTCATCAAGGCTATGTAGGATTGCGGAAGCCTGTAGCCCAGCTCCTGCTCAATGGAGGCGATCATCTCGTCGTCCGCAGGCTGGGATATTATATTTTTAGTTATATATTCAGAATTTGCCTCCCAGAATGAACCCAGGTCAAAGCCCGCGAACGGCTGCCTCGCAGCGGCTGCGTCGTTTTTCCCGCTGTCAGTCTTCAACCCGGCGCCGGAATCACCTTGTTCAGCGCCTCCCATGGAAGCTGACTGGTTCACAGCCCCGGACTTGCGTTCAGCCTCCCAATCAGCAGCCCAGCGCTGCCGCATTTCGGCCATTTTTGCCGCTTTTGGCCGGAGCTCCTCCAAAAACTGCAGCGTGTATTCATCATCGGGCTCCAGCTCGTCCGCCCGCTCAAACGCTTCCACCGCTTTATCGTAGAGCGCCAGGTGACAATAGGAATAGCCCATCCGAAAATGCCAGACAGCGTCATTTCGCCCTTGCTCCGCCACGCTTTCAAGCTGCTCAAGCGCTTCGCGGTAACGCTCGGCATTGTTGAGCGCCCTCCCCAGCTGTCCTGTTAGCTCGTAACTTCTTTCAGAAACAGGAATGTTCGTAATCGCTTCAATGATTTCATCGTATTCCTCTGCGTCGTTCCATTCCAAAATCTGCTCTAGTAAATCCTTCTCCATCATCATCCCCCGCTCACATCATGGATTATCGTCACGCCACCTATTATAATCACTTTATAAACCGGATGGAAAGCGCTTGAAACGCGGCTGGATTTATCATACAATTGATTCATAAACGCGCGTTCAGGAATCAGAAGGAGGCATTATGCGCAGCGAAGATATTGCGAAATTGGCTGGCGTGTCCCGAAGCACGGTTTCCAGGGTCATCAACAACTACCCCAACGTGCCGCCGGAAACGCGCGAGAAGGTGCTGAAGGTTATTCAGCAGCACCACTATCAGCCCAACACCTACGCCAGAGCGCTGGCTGGGAAGGGGACCAATACGATAGGGCTGTTTGTCGTCAGCACAGCTGACAAATCGTCCACCCATCGTATTTACCAAAACAACTATTTTGCCCCCTTTGTCGAATCGGTGGTGGATACGGCCAACTCGCTAGGCTACTATGTACTGATTCATACCCTTTATACGCTGGAAGACTACCAGAAGGTCAAGCAGGCCTGCCTGCAAAAGCGCATTGACGGCGGCATTCTGGTAGGCACCCGCAAAGAGGTTGACGTGATCCGGGAGCTGGTCGGTCTGGAAGCGCCGATCGTCCTCATCGATTACGACATTGGCGAAATTATTGCGAGCCGCTTGGACAAAAGCAACGTATCCGTCATCAACTCCAAGGATTACGACGGAGCGGCGGAAGCCGTTGACTATTTGATTTCTCTCGGCCATCGCAAAATCGGCATGATCAACGGCTCTGTGAATACGTTTTCAGGGGCCGAGCGCTTCAAGGCCTACGAATCCGTGCTGCAGAGAAACGGACTGTCGGTTGAGAAGGGCTATATTTTGAACGGGGACTTCCTGAAGCAAAATGCCTATCATGAAGTACGCGGCCTTCTGGCCTCCGGCCAAGACCTGCCCACCGCATTTTTTGCGGCCAACGACGATATGGCGGCCGCGGCCTATGAGGCGTTCAAGGAATTCGGCCTCTCCATTCCGGAGGACATCTCCATCGTAGGCTTCGACGACGGCCCCATTGCGGCGCAGCTTGTGCCCAAGCTGACTACCGTCCGGGTGCCTATCTACGATATGTCCAAGGAAGCGGTACAAAAGGTGGTTGCTCTATGCGAACAGACCGTCACCGCCTTCAGCACGGTCAGCTTTCCCGCACCGCTTGTTGTACGGGATTCCTGCAGGAAGCTGTAGGGAGGCCTCTAACGCGGCTGCGATACACATCCTTATTAAGCAACTAGTTCGGCATCGCCCCTTTCCCTCTCCGGACCAGCGGAGCAGGGATTAGGTTAGGGATTCCCTTCAGGCTTTTGTAAACGCGCGTTCACAAAACCATTAAAGGAGCACGATACACATGAAATTTGGTCATTTTGATGATGCAAACAAGGAATATGTTATTGAAACTCCGAAAACGCCTTACCCCTGGATCAACTATCTTGGCTCCGAGAATTTTTTCGGCCTCGTGTCCAATACAGGAGGCGGCTATTGCTTCTATCGCGATGCCAGACTAAGAAGGCTGACTCGTTACCGGTACAACAATATTCCGCTCGATAACGGCGGACGCTATTATTACATTCATGATCAAGGCGACTATTGGACGCCGGGCTGGATGCCCGTCAAGCGCGACCTGGATTTCTATGAATGCCGTCACGGGCTGGGCTACACCGCTATTACAGGGGAGCGCAACGGCCTCCGCGTCAAGCAGCTTCAATTTGTCCCGCTCGGCGTTACCGGCGAAGTCCATCAATTGACCGTTTCCAACGTATCGGACGCCCCAAAAGATGTGAAGCTGTTCTCCTTTGTAGAGTTTTGCTTGTGGAACGCCAATGACGACATGACCAACTTCCAGCGCAACCTGAGCACGGGCGAGGTAGAGATCAAAGGCTCCGTTATTTATCATAAAACCGAATATCGCGAGCGTCGCGACCACTACTCCTTCTTCTCGGTCAACACCGAAGTAGACGGCTTTGACACGGACCGCGATAGCTTCCTTGGCGCTTACAACGGCCTGGATACGCCTGCGGTTGTAGCAGAAGGCAAATCGGCCAATTCGGTTGCCAGCGGCTGGTCGCCGATCGCCTCCCACGGAATCAACATTTCGTTGAAGCCGGGCGAAGAAAAAACGTTTGTATTTGTGCTTGGCTACATCGAAAATCCGGAAGAGGAAAAGTGGGAATCCCCCGGCGTCATCAACAAAACAAGAGCGCAAGCCATGATCGACCAATTCGCTACCGATGAAGGCGTAGACAAAGCAATGGCTGAGCTTGCCTCCTACTGGGATGGCCTGTTGTCGAAATATACGCTCGCAGCACCGGATGACAAGCTGAACCGGATGGTTAACATCTGGAATCCGTATCAATGTATGGTGACGTTCAACATGTCCCGCTCCGCCTCCTATTTCGAATCCGGCATCGGACGCGGCATGGGCTTCCGCGACTCCAACCAGGATTTGCTTGGCTTTGTCCATCAAATTCCGGAGAGAGCGCGCGAGCGCATTATCGACATTGCCTCCACCCAATTCGAGGACGGAAGCGCCTATCACCAATATCAGCCGCTCACCAAAAAAGGCAACAACGAAGTGGGCAGCGGCTTCAACGACGATCCGCTCTGGCTCATTTTGGGCACGGCCGCCTATATTAAGGAAAGCGGAGATTACAGCATTCTCGACGAGCAAGTGCCGTTCGACAGCAACCCGGACAACACGGCTACGCTGTTTGAGCATTTGAAGCGCTCCTTCTTCCACGTCATTCACAATCTGGGCCCGCATGGCTTGCCGCTCATCGGACGCGCCGACTGGAACGACTGCCTCAACCTGAACTGCTTCTCCAAGGAGCCGGGCGAAAGCTTCCAGACGACGGCAAACATCGAAGGACGCGTGGCAGAATCCGTCTTTATCGCGGGATTGTTCGTGTTTGTTGGACCGGATTATGTAGAGCTGTGCAAACGCAGAGGTCTGCATGAGGAAGCCGAGCAAGCTCAAGCTCATATTGAGTCCATGAGAAAAACGACGCTGGAGCATGGCTTTGACGGCGACTGGTTCCTGCGTGCTTACGACCATTACGGCAATAAAATCGGAAGCAAGGAAAACGACGAAGGCAAAATCTTTATCGAGCCGCAAGGCTTCTGCGTTATGGCTGGAATCGGCGTAGAGGAAGGCTTGGCGGCAAAAGCGCTGCAATCTGTCGAGGAGCATCTGGAAACGGATTATGGCATTATTCTGCAAACGCCTCCTTATTCCAAATATTATCTTAATCTAGGCGAAATTTCGTCTTATCCGCCGGGCTACAAGGAAAATGCGGGTATTTTCTGTCACAACAATCCGTGGATCATGATCGCCGAAACGGTGCTTGGCAACGGAGACCGTGCGTTTGAGCTGTATCGTAAAATCGCGCCGGCCTACCTGGAGGAAATCAGCGAAATCCATCGCATGGAGCCTTACGTCTACGCGCAAATGATCGCGGGCAGAGATGCCGTGCGCCATGGCGAAGCCAAAAATTCCTGGCTGACGGGAACAGCGGCTTGGAACTACATCGCCATCACGCAGTCCATCCTTGGCATTCAGGCCGATTTCGACGGCTTGAGAATCGATCCTTGTATTCCAAAGGACTGGAATGGCTTCTCCATTGTTCGCGAATTCCGCGGCAATACGTTCAACATTGCGATCTCCAATCCAAACGGCGTATCGAAGGGCGTTGCTTCCCTCACCGTAGACGGCAAGGCTCTTGAGGGCAATACCATTCCGGTATCCGGCAGCGGCGGCACTTATCAGGTCGAGGTTGTGCTGGGTTAAGCAATTCGTTGCATAAAAAAGAAGCGAGCCCCCTTTGTAGTGAACTGTGACCCATAAGAAGGACACTTTGAAAAAAGTGACCCTCTTGTGGGTCATTTGTGTTTTAATCGAGATAATGGGAATGAGGAGTGAGAACATGGGAAAGTTGAAGCGAATCCTAT